>Ga0209016_1000035_pt1 | contig 220887 bp, 207 predicted proteins | sample EPASupsiteSAE305_FD_187265 | JGI IMG/M metagenome (GOLD analysis project Ga0209016, IMG submission 187265) | Bioremediated contaminated groundwater microbial communities from EPA Superfund site, New Mexico - SAE3-05 (SPAdes) (version 2) | ecosystem: Environmental > Aquatic > Deep subsurface >...
TAGCAGCAGAGTCTGTCTGTGTTGCCATAAGAGCCATATCGTTTGACTTAGCAACATTGTTTTGGACATTAGATGTCATCTCTTCCATTGCGGCTGCTGTTTCTTCTAAAGATGCTGCTTGTTGGTTACTCGCTGTTGATAGGGATTCTACGGCTTGTTTTAGGGTTGATGCTTCAGTCTGAAGTTCTAGACCGTTTGTTAGAGAGTTTTGAAGCATTTGCGTAACGGCATCACGAAGTTTGTTAATGTCATTTACAAGTATTTCAAATACACCGCCTTTTTCTATGTTATCAAGTTTTAACTCTTTAGTATAGTTATATGCTGCATATTCTTCTAATACCACATTCATAGTGACAAAATGTTCTTTTGTGGCTTTAATCATACTGTTTACGCCATTTTTAAACTCTTCTAGTGAACGATTTGTTGTTGTTACTTCAATATATTGAGAGTACCAACCATGCTGAACTCTTGAAATTACATGTTTAGCCTCTTCGACAAGCTTATTATCTAATAAAGTTTGTGACTCTGTCTGAACCCTATAATATTCAAGTGCATTTATCATTTCATCAACTTCATAGTTATATTTAGCATTTACTTGCAATTTTTCAGTAAAATTGTTTTGTACTAAATAATTTTTAAACTCTTCTATTGGTTTTACACCCCAATATTTTTCATCCATATCATGTAGAAAAATCACAAAAGCAACAACATATTGAACTAACGATGAATATAAATTTTCAGTTAAGAATATTGCATTTAATATCAACAAAATGATACCAACCCAGTGAATTACTCTCATTCTGAAAAATAATGACCTAAGATTCATCTTATCTCCCTTTTTTCATATTTATTTTCTAAACATAAAATCGTATACATATAATGTTGCATGTTTGTTGCAAAAGTGGCAATTTCATAAAAATTCCTAAATTGTTATACTATTTTCACTCTTTGTCAAACGAGGATTCATTTGACATTGGGGGCAAGGTTAAAACCTTGCTTCCGCGTCCTTTTCGGAAACGAGGATTCATCCTCGTCTGTTTTAACCTTGCTTGTGTATTTATTAAAAACTTTCCCAAACATCGCTTTCATGTTTAGAACTGTTTTTAGCAATAGCGTTTGAGGCATATTTTTGTTTAGCTACAACAGGCTTAGCAGCTTGAACAGGTTTACTTGTTCTAGTTGCATTTATCCCCGTAGTGGAGCTCTGAGTTGCTCTTATATTACTTTTTCCAACAAACTCTTTAGATAATGCATCTTGAACCATAGCTTGGGCTTTAGAGATAGTGGCATTTGCAATAGCATCTGCTTGAGCTGCTACTTTTGCATTCTCTTGTGTCATTTGGTCTAGTTGAGTAACAGCCGTATTGATTTGACCGATACCTTGCATCTGTTCACGGTTTGCATTACTTACATCTTGAACCATTGATGCTGTTTGAGCTATCTTATCTGCTATTACTTCAAATCCGCGTGTAAGCTCTGTTGCTATATTCATACCTTCGTTTGATTTATTTGCTGCAAGAGCTGCCATTGCTTTTATCTCTTTTGCTGCATCGGCTGAACGGTTAGCAAGGTTTCTTACTTCTTGTGCTACTACTGCAAATCCTTTTCCTGCATCTCCTGCCGTTGCAGCTTCTACTGCTGCGTTTAGGCTTAGTATGTTTGTTTGAAATGCAATATTCTCTATAATAGCTACTGCATCATTTATAGAGTTAGTAGAACTTTGAATCTCTGTCATAGCAGAAGCTGTTCTTTGAGCAAGAACTGCACCGTCTCTAGCAGCTGAATCTGTTTGAGTTGCCATTTGTGCCATCTCGTTTGACTTTGCAACATTGTTCTGTACATTAGATGTCATCTCTTCCATTGCCGCTGCCGTTTCTTCTAAAGATGCAGCTTGTTGGTTAGATGCTGTTGAGAGTGACTCTACTGCTTGTTTTAGAGTGCCTGCTTCGCTTTGGAGTTCAAGTCCATTTTGCAAAGAAGTAGATAGCATATTAGTAACTGCATTGCCAAGAGTATTAACACCTGTCGCTAATTTTAATATATGTTCTTTAAGACCTTTTTCATCTACTTTATTAAGATAGTTATAATGTGAATACTCTTCTATAACTTTTAGCACATTATCTATATTATTTTCAAGATTTGAAGCCATGTTATTAAGAACAGTTTTTAATTGCATTAAAGCAGGATTTGAAACACTTAATTCAAGTCTTTGACATAAGTCACCTTGTTCAAACTCGCCTAAAACAGTAATAGTTTCATCTATAAGTCTTCTGTCTTCATCAATACCTTTTTTAACTTTTTCGATATTCTGGTTAATAACAACCGCCATCTGTCCGAACTCGTCTTTGGAGTCGAGATTGATTAGGGTGGCTTTGGTTGTTTCTCTGTTTAGGAAAGAGAAGAAGGATTGTAAGCCGGATTGGATGGAATTCAAAGATAGTATTGTATTTTTGCTTATAAACATTGATAAAATAATAAAAATCATAGATGCTATAATTGATACTATCAGCATATTAAAATTTAATGAACTAAAAGAGCTATCTCTTAATTGAGCGGCACTTAAATTTATTTTGTCAAGTTCTGATTCAAGAGTTAATCCTGTTTTTACCATATTTGCAATTATTGATTTAATTTCTGGAGATTCTTCTAAAATACTATTTTGAAAATCCTTAATTCTCATATTTGCAAATTTATCAAAATCTTTAATATAACTATCTGATAACTGTATGATAGAATCAGCTATTTTTTTATTTTCTTCAATGCTTAATGTTGATTTAATTTGAAGCACGCCTTTTGATAAAATAGCAAAATCATTTCTAACTTTTTGAGCTGTGTCTATATTTGGATTTCTTAAAAATTGATATACAGAAATTCTGCCTTTAAGTAATTGCTGAACAGATTTGTCTGTTTCAATACTTATAGAATTTCTCAATAGAGCTGAGCTCTTATAATAACTAAACACAATGCCCAAGACGATAATTAATACTATAAATAAAGCAGGAAACAACGCAAGCTTCATTTTCATAGATAAATTTTTTAACATAATATTTTTTTCCTTTTGATTTTGATTTTGATTTAAGTTTACTTTTTTGAGGTTAAAAACGAATTATGATGAATAAACATAGAATTAGAGAAGATTTTATAAGCGATAAAAAATCTAAGCATTTTTTGAGAAAGGTTGTTTTTAATGTTTTTGGTTAAAGAAAATAAGTAAGATTTAAATTTAGAGATAGATTTTTTAGTGTAAATACAAAGGCAAAGAAAATATCTGGAGTAAATTAGAGTATGATAATTGTTATCATTTATTTGTCGTCTCTCTCTCTATCATACATACTATTAAAATAAGCTTAAAGCTGAGATAAAATTTTTTCTCCAGCTAAAATTATTTACTGGATTAAAGTTGAAAATAGATGTATTGGTGAGTAAGATTATTTGTTTATGTAACATAAGATTATACGCCCTTTCATTTATTTTGTTGTTTCTGAAACGGAAGTTTACATCTGAAGTGTTGCAAGTATGTTGCAATTTTAGTGATTTATAAGTATTTTAGTTTATCTAAATTAATCTATTTTTAGATACAATCGTATAATGTAAAAAACGATAGGGGTAAGAATGGAATCTCTTTTTGGAAATATAAAACATATCTCAAATCAAAAGTTGAGACAAAAACTTCCTGTTTATAAAAGATTTTTATTTGAAAAAATCAAAAATGGAACTGATAAAATTATTGGTATTTATGGAAGCAGGGGTGTTGGCAAAACTACTTTGATGCTCCAAGTTTTACAAGAGTTAAATTATGCCTCAGATGAGATTGTTTATATATCTTGCGATCATCCTCTTTTTACTAATATATCTCTTTTTGAATTTGCAGAGTATTTTTACAAGTATGGCGGAAAGTGCATTGTCATAGATGAAATCCATGAAGCCAAAAACTTTGAACAAGAATTAAAGTCTATTTATGATTTTATGGATGTAAAAATAATATTTTCAGGCTCAAGCGCCGTCAAAATCACCAATGCATCTTTTGCAAGAAGGTACGCTATGCATAAACTTCCGATTCTCTCTTTTAGAGAGTTTTGTGAGATAAAACTTGATGTTGCGCTTCCTAGTTTTACATTTGAAGATCTTTTAAACTCTCATGAAAACAGGACTCAAGAGGTTTTGAACTCTATCAAAGATGAGAAAATTTTAAAGCTATATAACGAATATTTAGAGTTCGGAGCATATCCCTATTATTTTGCATCAAAAGATAGTTTTATGCAAAAAGTAAGTGATACTATAAATACGGTTCTTTTTACGGATGTAGCTCTTTTATATAAAGTAAGTGCTGCAAATATAGAAATGTTAAAAAAACTTCTACATACTATATCGCTCTGTAAACCATTAGAATTATCTATAGAAAGTCTCGGCAAAATGGTAGGCGTATCAAAAGCCACGCTTTATAACTACATAGAGTATCTTCATCGTGCTGAATTACTACGACATGTAGTCTATGAAGGTAAAAGATTTAAATCTATGCAGATGCCGGATAAACTCTATTTATCCAACACAAGCTTACTTAAATCTCTTACAAATAGCAGTGATATAGGAACTATTAGAGAAACCTACTTCGCATCACAAGTTTCATACACTTGTTCTCTTTATTATGTAAAAAAAGGGGACTTTCTAGTTGATGAAAAATATACGGTTGAGATAGGCGGTAAAAATAAAAGTTTTGAACAACTCAAAGATATTCCAAATAGTTATGTAATTGCCGATGACATAGAGATAGGCTTTAAAAATAGATTACCACTTTGGCTTATGGGTTTCTTGTATTAGGCTTCTTTTAAAAACGATAACTTAGCGTTTAAGAATTATCTATTGTTGCATGTTTCTCAAATAATGAGAGAGGAGCAATTCATTTGACATTGGGGGCAAGGTTAAAACCTTGCTTCCGTACTTTTTCTTTTTCGGAAACGAGGATTCATCCTCGTCTGTTTTAACCTTGCTTGTGTATTTATTAAAAACTCTCCCAAACATCACTTTCATGTTTAGAGCTGTTTTTAGCAATAGCGTTTGAGGCATATTTTTGTTTAACTACAACGGGTTTAGCAGCTTGAACAGGTTTAGCGTTTGTTCTAGTTGCAGTCGCTCGTATATTGTTCTTACCCACAAACTCCTTAGATAATGCATCTTGAACCATAGCTTCTGCTTTAGAGATAGTAGCGTTTGCTATTGAATCTGCTTGAGCTGCAACTTTTGCATTCTCTTGTGTCATTTGGTCTAGTTGAGTAACAGCCGTATTGATTTGACCGATACCTTGCATCTGTTCACGGTTAGCATTACTTACATCTTGAACCATTGAAGCAGTTTGAGCTATCTTGTCTGCTATTACTTCAAATCCACGTGTAAGTTCTGTTGCTATATTCATTCCCTCATTAGACTTATGTGCTGCTTGAGATGCCATAGCTTTTATCTCTTTAGCGGCATCTGCAGATCTGTTAGCAAGGTTTCTTACTTCTTGAGCTACGACTGCAAATCCTTTTCCTGCATCTCCTGCGGTTGCTGCTTCAACTGCAGCGTTTAGACTTAGTATGTTTGTTTGAAATGCAATATTCTCTATGATAGCTACTGCATCATTGATAGAGTTAGTAGCACTTTGAATCTCTGTCATAGCTGAAGCTGTTCTACTTGCAAGAACTGCACCGTCTTTAGCAGCAGAATCTGTTTGTGTTGCCATAAGAGCCATATCGTTTGACTTAGCAACATTGTTTTGGACATTAGATGTCATCTCTTCCATTGCGGCGGCTGTTTCTTCTAGTGAAGCGGCTTGTTGGTTGGATGAAGTTAATAGTAGTTCTACTGATTGTTTTAGAGTGCCTGCTTCAGTCTGAAGTTCTAGACCGTTTACAAAAGTCGTATAACTCGATTGCGATAAAATTCCACCAAGTTTATTTATACTTTCTACAAGAGTTAAAAGATCTTTTTGTACTCCTGCAACATCAACCGTTGTCGTATAATCTCCGGCTATATATTTATTTATAGTGAGTGACATTTTATTAAATGATTCCTCTTTGCTTTGAGCAACAGATATAGATTTTAATGAATTATTAATACTCGCGGACAACTTAACAAAATCACCTCTTAACCCTTTGGAGAGCAGTTTTCTATGCATTTTGCCATTTTCTACCGCATGAAGACTAGCTTCCAAATCTCTTGAAAATGATTCAAACTGATCTAAGATATCGTTTAATGCCCAAAAAAGAGCACCTGTATCATTATTTTTATTTATCTGCGTAATACGGTGATATAGTGAACCTGAAGCTATTTTTTTGGATATTTCCACAGCTTTAGTAATATCACTTACATATCTACTTATTGACATGTATCCGATACTAACTAAAAATATAGCTAATGCAGATGATGCAAAAGCGATAATTTGCATAGTTGTCTGACTAGCCTCTTGGAAAAATAAAACTATGCTTACATGTAGTAACAGTATTAAAGCTAAAAGCGGTAGCAGAACGAAATTTTTTATCAAAAACATGGTGTTAATTTTTAAAAGCCATTTCATTTTTATTCTCCTTGAAGCGACAAAACAAGTTCGTCATAACTGATATTTTTATCTTGTAAAAACTTAGCCAAAAAATCGCCTGAGGCTTTCATTCCGCCTTTTTTTTCTTCATCCATCAGTAGTCTATAAATCGGTTCTATCGCATTTATTGCACTTTGAGGCGGTTTTCTTCTTACACTTGTATAACCAATGATTTTTCCGCTTGAATCATAGTCCGGAGTAATATTTGCAAAAACCCAGTAATGTCCTCCGTCTTTTGACATGTTTTTTACAAAGCCGAAAAACTCTTTTCCACTTGATATAAGATCCCAACATAATTTAAATGCGACTTTAGGCATATCAGGATGTCTTATAATATTATGGTTTTTACCAAGCAATACAGCCTCTTCATAACCTGCCATATCTATAAATATTTCATTACAATAAGTAATGATCCCCTTTGCATTTGTTTTTGAAACAATAAAGCCATCATCCGGCATTTTTGTTTCTTTATTTGTTGGCACAATATAAGATTTTTTCATAAAACAAATCCTCCTTTTTTTATAATTTAGAATGAGATGGTATATGTTTAATGTTGCAAATGTGTTGCGAAAGATTATATTTTACTTTTGTAAGGAGTTTTATATATATAAATGATTAATTATATTAGATTTATCAAAAGGAAGGTTTTTTCAGACTGGACTTATTTAGCGTTTGCCGTCCGTGCCATAACATAACCGAATCCACGGATATTTTGCAATATATCTTCTTTTAATTTATTTCGTACACGATTAACGAGTGAGCGTATTGTGGATGATTCTACTTCTTCGCCATTCCATATGAAGGATTGAATGCTCTCATCTGTTATGATTTGACCCAAATTACTTATAAACAGCAAGATTAAAGAGTGTTCTTTTTTTGTAAATCTTTGAACAGAGTCATCATAATAGAGAAGATTAGTTTCTTTATTAAAAGTATAGTGCTCACTTAAATGAATTATGGGATTTGGCACATCGACAGCGTTGCTCTTGTTTAGCAGAAGTTCGATTCTTATTTGAAGTTCTTTAAGGTTAAAAGGTTTTTTAAGATAGTCGCTGCATCCTAAATCAAAAGCACTTGAAATGTGCTCAATATCATTATAGGCGCTTATCATTATTTTTGGTATATTTGGGAACTTTGCCGCAATAGCCTCAAGACATTCCAATCCACCGATAAGCGGCGTATTTATATCCAAAATATAAAAATCATGTTGTTTCTCTTCAATAACTTTTAAAACATCTTTTCCATTATCATAATGATCAACCAAATGCCCACGAGACAGTAAGTATGTTCTTATAGAACGAGAGAGTAAAAATTCATCTTCTAGTAGTAATATTTTCATTTTATATCCAAATTATTTTGTTGTTGCTATTGTATATGGATTTTGTTGCAAATTTGTTTCATTTTTGAAGATGTAGCGAAATGCAGTTCCTCTTAAAGGAGTAGAAGATATTTTAATATCAACATCTTCTTCTTTACAAATTTGTTCAACTATACTCAGCCCAAGCCCATAACCGCCTTTTTGCTGAGTTTCTCTGAAAAAACGCTCAAATATTTTTTTCTTTTCAACTATAACGGGACCTTGATTTCTTATTTCAAAAAAAAGATCATTTTTATGTAAACCGATTGTTATATTAATTTCACTTGGTTTATAGGAATATTTTATTGCATTTGAGAGAGTGTTGTCAACTAGCCGAGATAATTTAAGCTCTGAAAAATATATATCAGGAAGATTTAGTTGTCCAAGTCTCATGGAAAATGAGAGTTGATTTACCTCTGCAATACATGTAAAGTAATTAACTCTCTGTTTTATAAAATCTACCAAAGAAATTTTATTTTTTATATTTGCGACACGATCTTGTTTCATAAGATATGTCATATCTTCATAACTAGTTTGAATTATTCTAGCTCCTGCTTCTATGGAACTAAGAGATTCATTTTTAATTCCCTCCATTCGCAGAAGATCTATATTTGTTATAATAACCGCGAGTGGAGTGTGAATTTCATGAATCGCATTTTTTAAAAATTTATCCTGCTCATCTAAAAGTTTTAGAGCATACTCTTTTGAATTTTCTAAGAGTCTTCGGCTCTCTTTTAATTCCAAATCATAATTAATCTTCTGCAAAGTAGTTATAAGAGAGTTGAAAAGTTGTTCAATCTCTATAGGTTTTAAAACAAATCCATCTATTCCACATCTTATAGACTCTACAAATATATCTTTATCTTCTGTTCCTGAAATAGCAATAACTTTTTGCTCAGGATTCATATTTTTAAGGCTATATGTTAAGTCAATTCCACTTTTTTCTCCAAGATTAATATCTGTAATTACAACTATCGGAATATTTGTATGAGCTAAATTTTCGTAAATTTCAAGTGCTTTTTCTGCATCTTCAGCTTTATAAACATCAATAAAAAATCTAGAGAGCATAGCACTTAAACTTTTTATAATATACTCATCGTCTTCTACCAATAGCATTATTTTATCTTTTGCAAGTTCTTTTAAAATAGGTATAAATTTTTTCAATATAAAATCCTTTATGAGTAACTAATAGCGACAGAGAGATTTGAGTATAACATATGTTTTATGAAAATAATTTACATATCAAATCCATATTGTTTAACTAAATTATCATACTCTTTATCTTTGCCAAACTCTTTAAGATAGTACGAAGCAACAGCTTTTGCTTCATTTAAATAATTTTTTATAAGAAAGTTATTTAGTTTATTAAAACTTGCTTGACGGATACATTCTTTTATTTTTGGCTTAAAAAGATTGATTTTAAAATAAGGCAATAAAACTTGCTGCACCGCTTTAATCTCTCCATTAGCAACCGACACCATTGCTTTGCCAAGCACTTCATCAAATTTTTTATCATATTCCACAAATTCATCGGTTGATTCTAGCATAGGATGTTGTGCGATAAACTCATAAACAAGCTCGATATTGTTATCATTTATTAAAGTCAATAACTTCTGTTTAAGTTGAAGTTCTTTAAAAATATTTGTAAGCTCTTCTTTGTATGGAAGAAAAATAATTATTTGCTTAATACCTTGAAGCGCTTCATTGTATTTTCCTTGCTCAACCATATTTTTAATTTTCAAGATTGAAGATTCTGCAAGAGAACATACTTTTTTATACATATCTTCCGTTGTCAAGAAATTATATTTTTTAGTAAGCATAAAATAATCTTTAAATTGCTTTTCTTTGATGAGAGAATCCGCTTTTAGATAAATTTCATAATTTTTAAAGAGTGAGTTAATCATATCTTTTTTTACGCTGACAAGACTAAAAGGTTTAAGCAACTCTTGCGCTTTTGCTAGATTTCTTAGCGGGTTTACTGAAATAATCTTTTTGGCTTCAAAAAAGCTTTTTGAAAAATATAGTTCAAGCTTACGAGCACTATCTGTTTTACTTAAGTACGGAGATTTCTCTAACATGCCATAAGCATTAAAAAACTCTTTTTTTTGAACTAAGAGTGAAAAAGTTTCAAACTCTTTTTGTTTTTGGACTAAAGAAGCGAACTCTCTTTTGTGATTTTCATCCGACAAAAAAGGTGCTGCGGCTTCAATGGCTAAAGCTGAATTTCCGGTTGAAAATAGATTTATTATCTCTTTAATCATCTCTTCCCATGCTTCTTCAAATATTTCTGAGAGAGGATGAATGGTAAGAAATATATTTCTATCTAGATATCTTTTAGCATTTTTAAAATCTTTCATAGTAAGCGCTTGAGAAAAATCATCTATGTACGCATGCATATTGACCATATATATCCATCCGTTTTCAAATCCTATAAAAAGAATATTATCTTTTACATGAAGAGAGCTGATTCCTATTTGATCTAACTTAAAAGAAGAGACTAAAGAGTTGTCCGATAATTTTACGATATAAATTGTTTGGTTTCGTCCGCCTACTATCGCAAAACGCTCACTTGAATCTACCACACAACAATTTGGCCATGACGGAAAAAGAGCTTTTTTTGAGATTTCTTTAGTTTTAAAATCGTATATATAAGAGTTCCCGTCTCTCCCGATTGCATAAAATGATTTTGACTTATTGAAAAAAAACGAGTGTTCTATAACATCTGTGAAGTATGTGTTTAACTCCTCTTTTTGATGCCGAAGGTCGAGAATTGTAAGCGATTTATCAAATGCGGCATAAGCTAACAAACTTCCATCATTATTGACTGTTATACTGGAAATATATTCCGGTTTTGGTTTGAGTGTCATCAAAATTTTACCCGATTGCGTGCTGTACATGTGGATTCTTCCGTCTGTTCCGCCGGTGAAAAAATACTCTCCCTTATTTCCGCAAAAAGATATAACTTCTGCTTTTTGATCATTTCCGTAAAATTTAATAGCTTCGTCTAAAAAGAACTGAGGGTTCTGCTCTTTTAGCATTTTTTGGGCTTCTGTAATTGGCTGTATACTTGAAAGGCTCAAACATATCGCACAGCTTCCGCTGTCTGCTATACTATAAGCTACATGACCGTTTTTACTAAAAGATGCTCCTTTTTGAAATTTATGAAGAGGTGTTTCCACTTCAGACACTATCGATATACTTTTTTTATTATATGAAGATTTATCAACAGTATGTAGATTTCCTTCGCAGTCAGTAAAATAAATTGCATTTTTTCCAGAGTGGATAGCAATAATACTCGCTTTTACATTGTATGACTGAATAATTTTAATCATTTTATTTAGCTAAATGTGTAGTTTCTATTAAACAAAGTAGATAAAAAGGAATATTATTATTTGAGAGTATTCGCTTTATTTTTGGTTTATAAACATTCTCTTCAATTTCAAAAGACAAATCCTCTTCAATAAGTAAAAACTCCTCTTTCCAGTCACAAATTAAAGGATTTATCTGTGATAGTGAATTTGATGAGAGAATATCTTTTAAATTTAATGTTTTATCTATAAAATTTTTATAAAAAGGAGTACCGATAAAAATAGTGTTTATTTCGCTGTTGCCTGCTATGATTTGATCATTTTGGTCAATAATAAAAGACGGCAGAGGTATATTGTTTACCAAAGAAATCAGAGAAGTGTTAAAAGCATGATCTAAGAGTTGACGCTGAGTAAGCCTCTCTTTTTCTACCAATATAATCTCTTGCTCTATTTTATATGCCAAATTATGAAGTATAGTTTCAAGTTTGCTAAAACTAATCGGCTTTATCATAAAGTGTTCTATTCCGATTTCAATAGCTCTAAGCATATATTTTGCTTCTGAATGAGCCGTAATCATAATACATTTTTGTGACGGGTTATGCTCTTTTATTTTTTCTAACATATCAAGACCATGCATAACAGGCATTGTCTGATCTGAGATAACTATATCAACAGGGCGAAGCGAACTGAGATAAAATTCAAGACCTTCTTGTCCGTTTGAAGCAAGAGAAACATGCCCAACGGTGTCGCTAAGCATATCAGAAACTATTTCTCGAATTAATCGTTCATCATCGACAAACAATATATGAAGTTTTTTAAGAAGATTGATATTATTTTCCATCGGTATCCTTTAGTGAAGTTGTAATAGGGAATAAAATGCCAAAAGAGGTGTTTTGGTTTACACTCGAAGCTGCAATAGTTCCATTTAGACGCTCTTCTACAATTCGTCTGGACATGTATAAGCCTATTCCCGTTCCTTGTGATTTATGTTTAGTAGTAAAATACGGTTCAAATATTTTATTTATATTCTGCTCACTTATTCCTCCGCCGTTATCATCTATTTTAATAAACACTTCTTGCGCATCACTCATAAGCATAGTTTTTAAAATAATTTTTCCGTCTGCAATTTTGTTAGATACTATCGCATCTCTAGCGTTATTAAGAATGTTCAATAATACTTGTTTTAGATCATCGGCAAAGCCATAAAGTCGTATTCCCGCTTGCATAGACATCTCTATAGAAACACCTGCAAGATTAAAACTAGGTTCCAGTAAAGTAACCGTGCTATTTATCACAGAAGATAAGTCATAGTAAACTTTTTCTTTGTTTGGCTCAAAATGACCTCTAAAGTCATCAATTGTTTGAGACATATGAGCGATTGTATCCATAGCTTGATTTTGAACACTATCAATAATTTCACCATCAAGTGAGTTGTTTTTATGCATAAAATAAACTTTCTGAAATAGCAGTGAGATGATATTTAGCGGTTGCCTCCACTGATGTGCGATGTTGCCAATCATCTCTCCCATTGCCGCTAATTTTGCCTGTTCAAAAAGAAGTAAATCTTTTTGGCGGTTTTTCTCAAGTTCTTCTTCAATTTTCAACTCCAGATCATTATTTAGCTGCTGGATTGTTTTGGTTGCATAGTAACTCAGAGAAAGTGAATATACGAGTTGATAAATTTCTTCACTGTTAAAAGGTTTACGGATGTAATATGTGTTGTTCTTGAGAGAATCCAAAATTTCTTTATTTGTTCTATCTGAATAAGCAGTAGCTATAATGATGTGAACATCCGGATCTATCTGCTTAAGACGAAGTGCCGTTTCAAGACCGTCAATTCCGTTTGGCATACGCATATCAACGATACAAACGGGAATAGTCAGTCCTTCCTTATACTTTTGTAAAAAAATCTCAATACCGGAGAGCCCATTATTTGCTTGATAAATTTTGAAATTCATAGATTTCTCGATAGGTTCGATATCACTTCTTTCTATATTGTGCAACTCCTCTAACTGTAAAACGGCATCCTCAAGACTGGTCTTTTGATAAGGAATTAATATTGATGCATAGGCATCTAAAATTGTCGGATCATCATCAATGGTAAGTATGTTATATGAGCAAATCATCATTTGTCATCCTGAATAAGTGTAATAGTAAAGAGCGTACCTTGACCTATTCCATCTGATTTACATGTTATTAGGTGTCCGTTTCCTGTAAGAAAATTGGCAAATGAATGCAAGCCTAATCCATGTCCGTCTTTTTTTGTAGTAAATCCTTGAAGAAAAATATTTTTAAGAGTGCCTTCATCCATTCCGACACCGTTGTCAAAAACTTCAATTACGATATTTTCATCCATAATGATACTATCGTTTTCCATCATATCCAGCTCGAAAAAACTTCCTTCAACCGGAACGCTTCTTATAGTTATTTTGATGAATTTAGATGACATGTCTACATCGTTGTTTGCCAAATCTATCGCATAAATGGAATTTTTAAGTAAATTAAGAAGCCCGTTAAACATATGGATTCTGTTAATTTTAAAATTAAGGTCAGGAGTAATATCAAAAACCAAAGAGATATTGTGTTTTAAAAGCTGCGGTTCGATTACACTGCGAATTTCGGCAATAAGATCTTTAAACTTAACCACTTCATCCATATTGTTTTTTGTATTTTTATATAATTCTTGCTGATAAGCTATCGTTGTAGCAATATTATTGATAGCCTTTTGCAGGTTTTTCATATCGCTATCCAATACATTTTTTATCGTATCGGTAAGCGATGACTCAATAATATTGAGGCTCATCTCAATTCGTTTAGAATCTTTTAGATACTCTTCTAAAACACTCTCTTTTACATATTGCTGATTTCCCTCAAGCTGTTTTTTGATGTGATCAAAATATTTGAAAAAAAGTTGTATCGGTTCTAAATTCTTAACAATTTTACCGGAGAGATGCTGGGCGCCGGTTATTATGTTTCCTATGTTGTGGATATATTCACTAGTTACATCAAAAATCCCCTGCTTGTATGCGAGTTCTTTTGAAATACTAATCTCATTTTTGTGCAGTTCAACAACATTGGTAATGTCAGTCAGAGATAAAATATAACTTGCATGATACTCATCCAGTCGCTTTTCTTTATTATCGATAATAGTAGAAATAATAGTAAAATAAAAAAGAGTTCCATTAATGGCTATTTCAACTTTTGGCAACATGCGCTCATCTTTAAATGTTAAAAATTCAAACCATTCGTCATTTTTACATGAACCGTAAGTGTCGGTTATGGGAAGGATTTGAATGTTTGCAAAGTCGTTTGGCTTCATAATTTCATCAAAGATTTGATAAAAATAGTTATTTGCTTGCAGAAGTTCACCTTTATGGTTTACAAGTAAAATGGCAGTATGTGCCGTGGCGTCAAAAAGACTTTTATTAATTTGTTCTAAGTCTTGTTGAAGCTGATGTATATCTGCTGCATGCTTGGAAACAAGATGTGAATTGCCTATTTGCATTAAAATCCTTAAATTGCTATAGAAATGTGTTTAAGGATTATTACTTTTTAGTGTTGCAAGTTTGTTGCAAAAATTATATTTTGTGAGAGATTGTTTTATTGATAAATTTAATTTTTAAATTCTGCCAAATATTTTTTAGCGGTATTAAAGCAGACGCCGCTAGCCTTGCATAAGGCATAACATGTTATGCTTTTTTTCTCTGAATTTAAAAAAATAATTGCGTTTTTTATTTTATTTTTAGTAATTTCACTTTTTGTAGCTCTTGCAATTTTTACAGCTTTTTGTTTCATAGATATATCTCTATTTTGTTTAACATTTATCTGATGCAAAATTTTATTATGTAACTCTTTTTCAGTTTCATTGAAACTAATATAATTTAGTATTCGTTCAATTTCTTGCTCTGTTAAAGTTAATCTCATTTTAACAATTCAATTGTAAACTCAACCCCATTCTCTAAGTTTTTTAAACTTAACACCCCGTCTAAAGTTTCTTCAACAATTGTTTTAGTTATATATAATCCTAGTCCAGCCCCATTTTTGTCTACTTTGGTTGAAAAATAGGGTGTAAATATATTATGTAAAATTTCTTCACTTATTCCACCGGCATTATCAGAAATAGTTATGTAAACAGATTTTGAATCTTCATAGCATAAAATATTTATTTTTGCTTCGGCTACTTTATTTCTAATAAGTGCCTCTTTAGAATTTGTAAGTATATTTATCATAGCCTGAATCAATCCGTCTTTAAATGTATTCATTTTAAACTTAACACATCTATTATCAATATTAATAGCAATATTGCTATTCGCACATTGCTCTTTTATTGCTAAAACTGCTTCCTCAATTGATTCTTTCATCATAAACTCCTCTTTTTGTTTGGTTTCTTTTAAAAAGTCTCTAAAAATGTCAATAGTTTTTGATAAGTATTTAACATGCTGATCTATTTTGTTTAAATTCTCTTCTAATACATCTTTTTTTAATTCATCCATCATCAAATCTAATTGCAAATTACTTGATATCATTCCAATGGAAGTAATAGGTTGCCGCCATTGATGTGCTATCATAGAAATCATCTCGCCCATTGCCGCTAATTTTGATTTTACTTCAAGTTCTCGTGATTTGTTTTTTAGCTCAGTTATATCAATACATGCCGCACTATAGCCTATTAATTTATCTCTAAAATAGATAGGAGACATAATGCTGTTAATAGTGTAAGAAGAACCGTCTTTTCTTCTATTGGTCAATTCGCCCTGCCATTGTCTAGAAGATTTTAAAGTATTCCACATATCGGTATAAAGAGAAGCAGAAGTGTTTTTGTCCTTTAAAATTGAGTGGGTTTTCCCAATGAATTCTTCTTTTGTATAGCCGCTTATTCTTTCAAACGGCTTAGAAACATAGGTAATGATACCATTTTCATCAGTTTCAGAATAAATTATATCCTTATCTATCATCTCTTTCTTTGTCGCCAATTCTCTTTTAACAAAAAGAGAATCAACAACCTTATTTACTCTTTCTAATAGTTTAACGGTATCTATGGGTTTAGATAAAAATCCTTCTATGGAAAGCTCTATTATTTTTTCCAAAGCCAATGCGTCATCGTAACCTGTCGTTATGATAATAGGGATAGAATATCCGTCTTTTCTAATCAGCTCTATCATTTCGATACCATCCAAAACAGGCATTATCAAATCTGTTATGATAATATCTATTTCGTTTTTATGCTTTTGTAAAAGTTCTAAAGCTTCTTGTCCGTTATAAGCGACATATACTTTGTTAAAATAATTTTCAACAACTCTTAAAGTCGCTTTTGCAAGAAATTTACTATCTTCTACATATAAAACAGTAATCGATTTTAGCCTCTTAAATTTTTCCAAACAAAGATCCCTTATTTAATTTCATTGGACATATTGTCTAAAACAATAAAAAGCTCTTTTGAAGCTTTTTCTGCAGAACTAAAAGCTAAAATGATTTTGTCTGCATTTTCAATAGCTCCATTTTCTATATGTTTTGGGATAGTCCTGACATTTTCATGTACTGTCTTATGAATAGAATCTATTTTGTTATATGAAGCTGTTTTACCAAATATATTTTTACCTTCATTCGTATACCATTTGCCAAATCTACAACTAAAGTGATCTGCAAATGTAAATTTATGATCATCTTTAAATACGGCGTCATAACCATGGAACTTAAATACTATATGATCCAGTTTTGCAAGATTGATAAACATTTCATTTGAAACTTCTTTATTGTTCTTTTGAATTTCCTGTGCATCAGTGACTAGCAATTTTAAACTTTCAGTAAACACATCGAGCTTTTGCATAGACGTAGAAACCTCACTATTCATTTGATTAGAAAAATCCTGCATCTCCACACTATTTTGTTTTAAAAGATTTATATTGAGTTCTACTTCATTAGTCGCTTTTTGTGTACGCTCAGCAAGCTTGCGAACTTCATCGGCAACAACTGCGAATCCTCTTCCATGCTCGCCGGCACGTGCTGCTTCAATAGCCGCATTAAGAGCTAAAAGATTTGTTTGATCGCTTATATCTTTGATTAGTGCTATTACATTTGTGATTTCATTTACACTGCCATTAAGTTGAGATGAGTTTTCTCCGCTAAGCGCTACTTTTTGGGAAATATTTGCCAAAGAAGCACTCATTTCTCCGGTTGAACTTTGTACAACGGAAATAACTTCTGCTGCTTGTTCATTTCGTGTATTTATGGCTTCTAAAGCCTTCATCGTATCAATAATACCTTTTTGAACTCCGCCTACACCGCTTATAGCACCCTCGCTTAAAAGTTCTGTTAGAGACAATGTTAGTTTATTTGCTTCTAAGCGTTGCTCACTCTCCATTGAATGTCTGTCTGATTTTTCCAAGCTCTCTTGTGCTTCTTGCACAGATCTATTTGCAACACATGCTAAATGATTTACAGATTGTTGAATAAAGCCTATTTCATCTTTACCGTTTTGAGAAATATTCTTTGAAAAATCTTTTGAAGATATAATGTCATCAATCTCATTTTTAAATCTGTTTATTCTTTTTGATAAATTGTTTGAGACATAAAAACTAGATGAAAGTATAAAGATGATTATCAGTATATTTATAGCTGTTCCTATAATCATGGAATTAAACGCTCCACTCTTTAACAAAATAGCCTGTTCCTTTAAATCTTGAGACATTTTATCTTCGATATTTTTAAATATATTTATTTTTGAAGTTATCGTAGCGAACCAGTATGTAGCATCTATGCCAAATCCGCCTTGTGGATGAGCCAGTGCTATTTTTCTCATTTTTTCTACTTCATCTACTTCTTTTGATTTTATAGCATTCTCATAAAAAGCTCTATTTTCATCTGATGCCAAAAAAAGAAATTTTTCCATATAAGTATTTTGTTCACTAAGCAAAGTAATAAATTTTTCATAAAAACCAGGAGCAAAAACATCTCCTGAAAAAGTAGATGAGAGGACAGCTCTCTCAAGTCCGGCACGTTCTTTAGAAGCTAAAAAATTAACAAAAGCATTAATAGAGTTGTTCATTTGTGCATTTGAACTCATCTTTGCTATCTCTTCGATTGAAGAGATAAAATCATTATTTGATTTTGTATAGTAACCCACAGGAACACCGACCGCAACACTTAGTGAATCAACTTGGCTTCTGATTTCTGCAAGTTTAGGGAAATTGTCATTCGCTTTTGATATTTTCAAACGCAGACTTTGAGAGTAATTGTCTATTTTCATAGATTTATAATATTGTTGTAATTCCAGATATGTTTTATCAGTATCTTTTCTGATATTTTGTAATTCAGATGAAAATTTTGCACCCTTTGAGCTGATGAATCCTGCAGAAGCGCCTCTCTCTTTTTGAAGATTATGAACAAGCGCACTGCTTTTTTGACCATAGCCGACCATCTCTTCTATTTGGTCTAAAACAGCCACTTCTTTGTAACTTCTATAGCTATCCATGCCTAAAGAACTTAATATCACCAATACAGGCACAACAATCATCAGCACCATTTTCGATTTAATCGAGATATTGTTTAACATATTCACACCCCTCTTTTTTTAATTTTAATCGGTATTCTAATAGTAAAGGAAGCTCCCTTATCTATATTTTTAGCAAATATACTGCCCTCAAGATGTCTATTTATTATTATTTTTGACATATAAAGCCCAAGCCCTGTTCCATTTTTTTCTTTTTTTGTTGAAAAGTATGGTTCAAACATTTTAGAGATGACATCTTCAGGTATACCGCCTGCGTTATCTTCTATTTTTATAATAAGATTCTCATCATCTTTTGTGCAATCTATAATAATTTTTTTATTTTTCATGTCATTTGCTTCAAAAGCGTCTTTTGAATTATGTAAAATATTTAGAAGAACCTGCATCAATTCATTTTTATATGTATATAAAAGAGTTCTTTTGCATTTGTTTTTTATCTCAATAACAATAGAACTCTGTTCAAACTGTTTTCTAAGGAGAGAGACTCCTTTGTCTATAGCTTCTTCAATGAAAAATTCCTGCTTTGATTTGCTCTCTTTGAAAAAGTTTCTAAAATCATCTATCGTATCAGACAAATATCGAACTTGTTTATTTATATCTTCAAGTTCATTTTCAAACAGTTTTTTATCAAGCTCTTCGTTTTCACTTTCAGTTAATATAATACTAAAGAGCATATTGTTTGATATCATGCCTATCGCAGTTAAAGGTTGTCGCCACTGGTGTGCCACCATCTCTAGCATCTCCCCCATGATTGCGCTTTTAGACTGTATTAAGAGCATCTTCTCATGTTCTCTTATCTGTTCTACTGATTTTTCTACTCTTAGTTCAAGTTCATCATTTAGTTTTTCTAGCTCTTTTACACCGGCACATGCACTAAGAGCAAAATTTATCTTTCTTTGGAAGTTGCAAACCATGGAGTAAATTTCTTCTATATTGTTCTCTTTTTTATATATAAATTTCATATAGGAGCTTTTTAGCGGCAAAACCACTATATGAAACTCACTATATTGTAGCAATGAACACTCATCTTTATCCTGAGAAAATTCAGCTTTGTACCCTATATCTTTGCCCGCATAAATCATAGGAGAAGAGAGATCTCTTCTCTCGTAAAAACCCACAAACAGTGCTTTTGTTTTTTGGTAAAAAGTAATAACTACTTCACTCATCATGCTCTCAAGTTCAAACGAGTTTCCTATGGAACTTAAACATTCATATGAGATAGTTAAATATTTATCATTCATTTTACTCTTCCGAATTTATTGCGGTTGGTTTTAGATATTTTCATTAGGATGCCCGATAAAATAGCCCTGCATAGCATCTATATTTAATTTTAAAAGAGCATCATGAAGTTCTTTTGAGCTTACATGCTCTGCGATAACTTCAACATTAAGCTTATGTGCAAATTCTATAATTGTTTCAACAAGAACATGTATCTTTTCATTATCTAATATTTGAGAAATTAGACTTCCGTCAATTTTTATAAAATCAGGTTGCAGCGTAAATATATAAGCAAAATTTGAGTATCCGCTTCCAAAATCATCTATCGCTATCTTTACTCCATGCACCCTGAAACGTTCTATAAATGAATTTACAATATCCATATTGTCTAATTGTTCCGTTTCAACAATCTCAAATATAAGCCTGTTTCCAAGTCCGTTTACAAATATCACATCTTCTAACTTATTCATTAAATCAGTATTGTTCATATCTGCATATGAAAAATTTAGGGAAAAAACTTCATCATTTTGAAGCATTATATCAATCGCTTGAAAGATAACCATCTGTGAAATTTCATTGTAATAGCTATGTTTTTTAGCAATATCTAAAAAAAGTCCCGGCTCAATCAGTCTGTTTGCATCGTTTATATTTTTTATTCTCATAAGAACCTCATATTTAATATTTTTATTTTTCATTAAGATTGGCTGATAAACCGGAGTTATCAAACAGTTCTCTATACTGTTTTGCAACATTTTTTTGACTTCAATGATATTTTTAACACTGCTTGTGCTATCAGGGACATCTTTATAAAAAGCGTACTTTAACCCATGTTTTTTAGCATACTGCAAAGATTGATGCAGACATTCAAGTAATCTATGCTGGCTTTTTGCAATTCCAAGTGTGATGGTTATGCTTATATCATTGATACCGATAACGCTAAATCTCCTTTTTTCCAATAATTTACAGATACTTTTTGCACCCTCTTTTAATACATCGCAATTAATTGGAGGCTCTTTTTTTAGCAAGATAAATTCATCACTGGATATCCTAAAAACATCACATCCGTAATTTAGAGCTTCAATTTCGAGTATATTTGCAATTTGATAGAGCAGATGATTTCCATGTGCGAATGAGTAGTAGTCGTTGATGAGTTTAAAATCATTAATATTTACTAAAATAGCATATCTGACATCATCACTGCCGCTTATACATTCCATAAAATACTTATGATTATAAAGTGAAGTGAGTGCGTCTTTATTGTTAAACTCATCTTCGGACATGGTAGAGCTTTGCGATATCTGTTTTTTCATCTCATCATAATGATATTTCATTATTTTATCTGCATATACATTTTTAACTATAGAGAAAAGCTTATGAAGCATAACATCCATATCGATAGGTTTTAACAAAAATCCGGCGATACCGAGGTTTATTAGTTGTAGTAACTCATCTATCTCTTTGTGTGCCGATATTAAAATTATTAACTGATCTCTATTGATAGATATGATGCTTTCACAAAGTTCAATGCCGTCCATAAGAGGCATTTTCAAATCCGTAATGACCAAATCATACGAATTATCTTTATACATTTCCAAAGCTTCAACGCCGTTTGAAGCCACTTCTACGCTATTAAAAAGCTGCTTCAGCATTTTAGATATTTGGTTTCTGATATTTTCTTCATCCTCAACATACAAAATGTTAATCGAACTTCCAAATACGCGAATTTGTTTTATAAGGTTTAAATCCATTTCTTAAATCCATTTATGATATTAAAATTTCTATAAGATTATATACAACAAAAGCTACTCATTTGCCGCGAATAGAGCACTTAAATAACATTTTGCTCATTTAAGTGATTCAAAGTATACCAATTTTTATAAAAACCTATTTATCATTTAAATCTTCAAACACAATTGTATAGTTCAAGTGTTGCATGTTTGTTGCAAATAAGATTTAAGCAAGTCTAATCTGTTTAAGTTCTAAATTGCGATAGCTTTTCACTTAAAGTAGATGCGTTGTGTTCGAGTCTTTTAATTTCAGAAGAAATAATGTTGCTGCAGCTTACATTATTTATCGTTTCCTCATTTATTTGATAAATTTTATTTATTATGTAATTGGTGCTTTCTTCCGTTTTATGAAGCGTGTCTAAAGATGCATTCATAGCAACAGTAGTTTCACCCATTGTTTCAACTGTTAATTCTATTTGATCTTTGGCATTTGAAGATACCTGTGTTAAATTTTGAATATTCTCCGCATTGCCGTTCATCTTATGGCTAACATCATTTATAGACTGGACAATAACGCTAATCGTAGCGTTGATTTGACCGAGGCTATGCTGTGTTCTTTCTGCCAATTTTCTTACTTCATCCGCAACAACCGCAAATCCTCTCCCATGCTCGCCTGCACGTGCCGCCTCGATTGCCGCGTTGAGCGCTAGCAGATTTGTTTGATCCGCTATTTCGCTAATTACGCTCAATACATCTTTAATCTGATCCGCTTCTTTGCTTAAATGTGATAAATCTTCCACTAAAGCCATTTCAGCCTCGGCACTTTTGTGGATTTCTTCAATCATATTTATAATATTTTTTGTTGCGGCATTTAAAACACTCTCAACTCTTGATACGGAGTCTTTAAGAGTATCTGCATTGCCTGTCGTTTCTTTGATTAGTTGCATTGTATTTTTACCGTAAGCTGTCGTCTCAGAAATAATCATTGACGTATTATCTAAGCTTTTAAGCATATTTAAAAAAAGATTGTCAATTCCGCATATAATATTTTTATTATCGCCGGCACTCTTTTTAGATTCATCTATTGCATCTCTTGTTGAAGAAACAAGGCTGTTTAAACTTAGAAAAATAGTCGATATTTCATCACTGCCCAGTGAAGATTGTTTAAAGGTAAAATCTTTATTGCTATCAATATCGTTTAGAGATAGTTGCAGTTTTTTTATTGAAGAATGTATACTAGTCACCAAAAATCCACTAATCAGTATTAATAAAACAAAAGTTATACCTGCCGTAAAAATTATTTGATATTCATAATTTGAGAGTTTATTGCCGAATAATTCTATATTATTGTCTAATGATTTTTTTGAAAAATCAATTAATAGATTTAACTCTTCTTTTGTTTTTACGGCGACTGAATTATAAGAGGCTACAGAATCAACCTTGTCTTGCGCATCAGAATCCGCATCCGCAAAAGTAGAAACCATTCCCAGACCGATAGTGCTTAATGCCTGTGTTCTTAATGCGACATTGTCAATTATTTTTTTCAACTCTTTAAACTCTTCATATGAAGAGAGCTTTTCCAAATCTATTATATAGCTTTTCAAATCATTACGGATTTTCTCGTTTTTAGTTTTATAATCACTCTCAAGTTTTAATTGTGAAGATGCTGATGTTAAAAATACATTTTGCAATGTTGCTATTGATTCAGCCATATTACTAGATATAGAAATTAAGTGAAGCTGTTTTGACTTAAAATCGTCAAAACTGCTTTTGGAAGCACCAAAGGCATTAAAACCTATAATGCTTACAATACTCAATGATATTAAACCGATTGCAGCGATAAACCAAATTTTCGCCTTTATACTTAAATGCTCTATTACGTTCATTAAAACTCCTATTTTTAATTTTAACTTGAATGTCAAATATAACTTATTTCATTCTTGCCGATAAACTCTTTAGATAAAGTATCTTCTACCATGGCTTGTGCCTTTTGTATAGTGGCATTTGCAATAGCATCTGCTTGAGCTGCTACTTTTGCATTCTCTTGTGTCATTTGGTCTAGTTGTGTAACTGCGGTATTGATTTGACCTATTCCTTGCATCTGTTCTTTGTTTGCGTTACTTACGTCTTGAACCATTATTGCTGTTTGAGCTATCTTATCTGCTATAACTTCAAATCCTCGTGTGAGTTCTGTTGCTATATTCATACCTTCGTTTGATTTATTTGCAGCTAAGGCTGCCATAGTTTTTATCTCTTTAGCGGCATCAGCACTTCTGTTTGCGAGGTTTCTTACTTCTTGAGCTACGACTGCGAATCCTTTTCCTGCATCTCCTGCCGTGGCTGCTTCTACTGCTGCGTTTAGGCTTAGGATATTTGTTTGGAATGCAATGTTCTCTATGATTGCTACTGCATCGTTTATGGAGTTAGTTGCAGTTTGGATTTCCGTCATTGCAGTAGATGTTCTTTTTGCAAGTTCTGCTCCATCTTTTGCGGCAGAGTCTGTTTGGTTTGCCATGGTTGCCATTTCGTTTGACTTTTGCACATTATTCTGTACATTAGATGTCATCTCTTCCATGGCTGCTGCTGTCTCTTCTAGACTTGCAGCTTGTTGGTTACTTGCGGTTGATAGGGATTCTACTGCTTGTTTTAGAGTTCCTGCTTCACTTTGGAGATCTACACCCACTTGCAAAGAATCTTGAAGCATTTGGGTTATTGAATCCCGTAATTTATTAATATCCTTTATTAAAGTGTCAAATACGCCATTTGGTTCAATATTTGTTATTTTTAGCTCTTTTGTATAATCGTAATTGCAATACTCTTCCAGTGTATTGTTCATCAGCACAAAATTTGCTCTTAAATTTATTAATGATTGATTTATCGTTTGTTTTAGATTTTGTAAATTTAGATTATTAGTATTAGCTTCAATATGTTGAGTAAACCAGCCATTTTGAACTCTGTTCATTACTTCTTGCGTATTTTTTATAAATTGATCATCGGCAATAATCTCTGCCTCAATTTTCATAATATTTTCATTAATATATATTGCCATTTGTCCAAATTCATCTTTTGAGTCTAAGTTAATCATCTCTGCTTTATCTGTTTCTCTACTTAAAAATGAAAAAAATGAGAGAAGCCCTTGTTGAAATTTGATGATTGAACCTTGAATATTTGATATTAAAAAAATACTGACAGCTATTAGTAAAATAAAAGCCACACATGCTATAAAAATTATTTGGTATTCATAATTAGATAGTTTGTCCTCAAATAATGCAATATTGCCATCTAATGATTTTTTTGAAAAATCATTTAATACCTTTAACTCTTCTTTTGTTTTTATTGCAACTGAATTATAAGACGCTATAGAATCTACTTTATCTTCCGTATCGGAACTTTTATCCGTAAATGTTTCAACCATTCCAAGACCGATAGTGCTTAATGCTTGCGTTCTTAATGAAATATTTTCAATTATTTTTTTCAGTTCTATAAACTCTATGAGTGAAGCCAGCTTTTCTAGCTTTTCAATAGAGTTTTTCAACTCTAGCTTAATTGCTTCATTTTTTGCCTTATAGTCACTCTCAAGTTTTAGTTGAGATGACGCAGACGTTAAAAATACATTTTGAAGCGTTGCTATTGATTGGGCTATATCACTGGATATAGAAATGAGGTGAAGTTGTTTTGACTTAAAATCGTCAAAACTGCTCTTTGAAGCGTTAAAAGCATTAAAACCTATTATACTTACTATGCTTAACGATACTAAACCGATTGCGGCAATAAACCAAATTTTTGTTTTAATGCTTAAATACTTTATGATATTCATAAACTTCACCTATTCCTTATTTTTAGTAAATTAAATTAAATAGCAAATAAAAATTATTGAGCTTGTCTAAAGTAGCTCCGCCCATGTCAGATACACTCATTGGTGTACCGATTTGGTAGCCGCTTCCAACATACTCATAATCAATCATTTCTGCACCGAAACGAAGACTTGCGTATCTGTTGATTGGTTGAATGTAGTAAATTTCAACCGCACTGCCGCGAGTAGCAAGTTTGTTTGTCAAAGAGTTTGAGCCTTGAGTAAAACTAAACCAATTTTTACTTCCTTGATTATATTCAACACCTATTTTTGGGTTTTTCATACTCTCTATCGGCATTGTATATCTAGTACCTAACCAAAATGCATGACCGTCTTTTTGTTCAGTATCGCCGGGTGTATTTGTTAAAAGTCCCATTGGATAATCCCCGTAAGGCGTTGCTTGATTTGAAGTTACACCGTTTGGTTTGCTTTGAGAAATCGCATAGTGAGCAAACAGGTCTAAACCGCTATTAGATAAATTTGTAAATTCCAACATAGCAGTATAGAGTATTACGTCACCGATATTTGTATTGGTATTTGCACCTGATGAATTAGTAGTATTTGATACGACATCGGTTGCCCCGACTACGCTAAGCTGTAAAAGAGATCCGTCAATCCCCAAACCGCTGTCTAAAAATGCGCCAAGAACATTAGTATCTTTTATTGCACTTGCATCTCCTACATATGTATATGTAGTATCGTCTTGATAACCTTTGCCGTAACCGATTCTAAGAGCCATATCTTTAACACCGGTAACTTTTTGTAAATTTGCAGTTGCAACTATTCCATCAGCCGCACCGTCAAAGCTGAGTGCAGAATAAGTAGCTTTGCGAACCGTGTTATCTTTAAATTGGTGTGAAGGTCCGTCTGAACTAGGTTGGCGACCAATAGTAAAAGTAACCGGAACTAAACCGCTTATTGCCGTCCAGTCGATATATGCTCTCTCTACAAATACTCCGCTATCTGACGGGCGTCTTCCTTGCATTGGATCCATAGAAGAGTACAAATAGCTTGAGCCTGTATCAGACCAATTTTTATACATACTCAAACGACCCGTAAATTTCATATCATCTGCAATATCTGAATTCATGTTTAGTCTTAAACGATTTGACCATACATTTTTAGATGAAGTTTTATCTCCCGAAGCATCTTTTGCCTCAAAATTGTCAACTCGAGTTCTAAAATCTAAACCAAAATCTATTTTATCCGTCATTGTTGAAGTTTCAATCTTGTCTACTCTCTCTTCAATCGCATCATTTGACTTTGCTTGTACGGCTTTAATCTCTTTGATTTGAGCTTCTAACGAGTTTATCTTGCTTTGTAAATCGGTATCCGACGCACTTAATGATAATGTAGCCAATGAAGCTGCAAAACTTAGTTTTATAACTTTTTTCATATATTTCTCCCTATAATTATTTTTTAAATTCCGGCTGCCGCTGGATGATCAGAATCTGCCGCATGACTTGTCAAGTATTTTTTCAGTTCCGCTTTATCAGCATCCGACAACTTGTCAATTCCTATTTTCCCCATTTTTTCACTACTCTCAAATATCTTTTCCCACTGCTTTATAGCTTTGGAACTAGGATCTAACTTTAAGGATTTTGCCAAATCTTTTCCATCAGCAAAAGATAATGTCACTGTAATAAACAATAACAATAACAACTTAAATAAATTCATTTACCTGCCTTTATTGTATTTTAGAATTAAATTTAGCCATAACAAAAAATAACTATTTATTGCTAAAGAAAATTAAGTCTTTCAATCGTAATTATATATTTGAAGTGTTGCAAGTTTGTTGCAAAAAAAACATTTAGTTAAATATTGTTTTGCAACAGATTTGCAACATAAATAAGTAAAAATTTTGAATTGAATTTATGAAGTAATTGATAATTTTATATATAAAAAATGAGGAAACAATGGTGATTCAAAATAGTACTAACAATGATATTGTAAAAAATCTCAAAGAAATATCATATGAGATGAGTATCCTTATAGTAGAAGATGATATTTTATTACAAGAACAGCTAAAAACATTTTTATCTAGATTTTTTAAACATATTGATGTTGCAAACAATGGACTCGAAGCACTCGATAAATATAGCAAAAATCAGTACTCATTAATTTTTACGGATCTCACCATGCCTTTTATGGGAGGCGAAGAGTTAGCTAAAAAAATTAAATTGATTAATGAATCTCAACATATTATGGTTTTATCCGCACACTCTGAGAGTGATAAATTAATCCAGCTTGTTAATATAGGAATTGACGGATATTTGCTTAAACCTTTAGATATCACTTCCGTTTTGAAACAGATAACTAAGATATGCCAAGCAATATACAACCGTGACATGCTTGAACACTTTAATCTCATGCTAGAAGATTCAAATAGCGAACTAATGAATCGCAACGCAGAGCTAAGAGCCGCCTTAAAAGAACTCACGGCTGCTAAAGAAACTATACAAAAACTAAGCACTCCACAAAATCAAACAGAGATAAAACAAACTAAACCAAAACAGGAGGTCTCTTTTGTCCAAACTAAAAAAGTCAGTGCGATTGAGTTTGCAAACTCTTATCCCTTAGAGCTAGAGAGCACAAATGAAAGTTTAGAAGATCTCGAAGCTCAATTTTACATTCTTCTGGCAAATGCGGAAAAAACATTTGATCAAAGATCGATAGTAGAGTTAACAGGTCTTTTAAATGATTTTGCCAGAGAGATAGAGATGATACCGCAATTTGCTTCAATCGCACACGGAATATTTGAGGTAGAAAAAGCATTTAGATCCGTGCAGGACCATACAAAGATTCCAACCGTACTGCCTATGCTTGGTTCATTGTTTGATAATTTAGAGAAATGGAGGAAGGGAATATTTTTATATCAAGACGTCGACGACATTCACTATATGGACAACTCGCTCATCAGTGATGCGTTGAGTCTTCAAGGATTTTTAAGTAATGAGAGTTCCGCATCTGATTCTTCAGATATGGAACTATTTTAAAATTTAACCTAAATTAAAAGCTGACCTCTAAAATTCTCAAAAGCATAGCTTTTGTAGCTTTAGGGGATTGCAAAGGACTTTAGTCCCTGCCACTAAAACGGACAAGTTCGTTTTAGTGCGTAACATTAAATTAAAAGGAAAAAAATGAATTTTATTCACAACATGTCAGTCTCAAAGAGATTGTACTTACTTTCGTTCGTTAGCATCATAGGTATTGCTATACTCGGCATACATACGGTATCTCCTATTTTAGAAGAAAAGGCAGATCTCTTATTAGTAAAAGAGAAAACATTAGAAGCAAAATCTTTTGCAAGTTTTGTACATGAACTGCAAATAGAACGCGGACTTACAGCCGGAGTGATTGTTTCAAAAGGGGATAAAAACAAAGTAGATTTACTAGAAAATCAAAGAAAAAATACAGATAAAGTTCTTCTTGAGATTAAAAACACTTTACCGGCATCATTTAACGAATCGTTATCTAAGAACAGGGCATCAGTTTCTTCATTATCCATTTCAGTTGCAGAAGGCACAGGCTTTTATTCAAAAGCAATAGTTTCATTGCTAGAGGGCATTACAAAAGTTCCGGCTATGATAAATGATAAAGAGGTGGCAAGCGCTATCCAAGCATATACGCATATAACCTCGTCTAAAGAGTCTTTAGGAAGAATCAGAGCTCTTCTAAACGGAACTTTTATAAATGACGCTTTTGCGCCAAATACTTATCCTGCATTATGTATAAATAGTGGAATTATAGAGTGCAATGACCATAAGTTTACACTTTTGGCTTCACCTTCTGCAAACGAACTTTATAAAAAGAATCAACAAAAAGAGGATTCTAAATATGTTAAAGAGACTATCGCAATGGCGATCTCTAAACCTGAGGGCAAGTTTGGAACAGACGCTTCCGTTTGGTTTACAAAAGTTACAAATGCTATCAACGACTACAGAGAAGTAGAAAAACTTTTCTTTACGCAGATAGACGAAACTGTAGAGAAAAAGATCAGTGCGGCGAATCATGAACTTGTACTTACTTTAGCAGTTCTTTTCATCCTAATTTTTGCCGTACTTTTATTCTCTAGGTTGATAGGCGTAAGCATAGCTAACAAGGTAGAGAAGATCCAACTGGGACTGTTCTCGTTCTTCAACTTCTTAGGCGGAAAAGAAAGCAGCGTTAAACCAATCGAAGATTTGGGCAGTGATGAATTTGGAAAGATGGGAGCTGTTATCAACGAAAATATTGAAGCTTTAGAGAAAAAATTTATTGAACAGCAACGAAGCATCATTGACTTTGATATTATTTGTAGTAAATCAAGTCAAGGTTTTTTATTTCATCGTATGCCTACTACGTATAGTGATGTAACTCTAAATAAACTTGCTACCTCATTAAATATGTTATTAGATGAATTTGAACATACATTATCAAATTTAACAAATGTTTTAGTTAATTTTGCACAAGGCAATTACTCAAATATTAACATAGATGATTCTATTAGAGGTTCTTTTGCATCTATTGAACAAGCTACGCTATCTGTTGCGACTTCAAATAGTGAGATCTTTGGAATTATTTCAAAATTTTCTCGTGAATTTAGCCAAGATGCAAATATGCTCTCCATGTCGGGAGACGAATTAAGCACAAGCGCAAATGAACAAGCTTCAAGCTTAGAAGAGACGGCAGCAGCCATAGAAGAGTTGACATCAAATGTTTCTGCAAACTCTGCCAAAGCTCAAGATATGACAAAAGTTGCACAAGAAGCAAAAGTAGCTTCTGAAAAAGGAAACATAGTTGCTCGTGAGAGTTTAAATGCTATGACTGAAATAGTAAATGCGACAGAAGCGATAAATCAAGCGGTAGATATCATAGATAATATTGCATTCCAAACAAATATCCTAAGTCTTAACGCAGCAGTTGAAGCTGCAACCGCAGGAGATGCAGGAAAAGGATTTGCAGTCGTAGCTCAAGAAGTAAGAAACCTTGCCAACCGTTCTGCTGATGCAGCTAAAGAGATTCAAGAGCTTGCACGTACTGCACGTATAAAATCTCAAGGCGGTTTAGAGACTTCTAAAAATATGATGGAAGGGTTTGCTCTTATTTCTGAGAAAATTGCCCAAACAGACGAGATGGTAAGAGACGTGGCAAATGCAAGCCGTGAGCAGATGGCAGGTATCGGGCAAATAAACGATGCCGTATCACAATTAGATCAGATGACGCAGCAAAATGCAAAAACTGCAAATAACGTTGCCGAGATCGCAAATGAAATTCTCAACAAAACAGAGCAGTTTGAAATGATACTTTCTCGTGTTAAATTCGACAACAAATATGAAAAACAGAGTTGTGATATCGGAATGGTTTTTGACACGGCAAAGTTAAAGATAGACCATATTAACTTTAAAGAGAATAACTACAAAAAATTAAAATCAGAACCAAGTGCTTGGAAAGTTACAAATCATCATGAGTGTAACTTAGGAAAATGGATTGATGCTCATGCAAACGAAACTTTTGCCCATACTCCGGAATGGAATCAACTCCTTGCGGTGCATGAAAAAGTTCACGGCGGAGTTCAGTCTTTGATCCATGCCGATTTTGACAACGTTTCTATGGAGCATTTCGACAGTATCTCTAAAGAGCTTGAAAAAGCAACCGTAGGCGTATTTGAAGGATTAGACAAGATTAAATATTAGTAGCGTGTTCTCACAAATCCTAACAAGGAAATAAGGTTTTAACCTTGCCTTGATGTCAAACAAATTGTCAAAGCAGACGAGGATAAATCCTCGTTTCCAAAAAGAACAAGGAAGCAAGATTTTAACCTTGCCTTGATGTCAAACAAATTGTCAAATGAAAAGGATATATATGCACACGGAGAGTTTCAGTAAATTAAGTATTCGCCGACGGATGAGATATCTTATCGGCTTTGTTACTTTTTCAGTTTTAGCAACTTTTGTTTTTGTATTTTTTGCATTTGGCAACATCGAAACAAAATACAAAAATTTGCAGCAGAATTCGGTTGCCGGTGCTTTATATACTCTTGAAATAGAAAAATCTTTAAATTATGTAAGTCGTCTTAACCGTGATATTATGCTTGGAAATGATTATGAAAAAAATATCATTGAATTAAAAGAGCAAATGAGCCAAATCAAAGATAACTTCATAAAGTTAGAAGCCATAAGCGATAAAACATCGTCTACGTTTGTAGATCATGCAAAAAAAAGCACATATATCTTCTTAGAAAACTCTTTTAAGTTAATGCAAAGTTTAGATAAAGAGAGTATTGCAAGAGACAATTTATCTATCTACGCAAAGTATAAAGAAGAACTTACGCCGCCTGCAAAAGCTTCACGTGATGATTTTCAAAAAGTGGTTGAACTTAAAAAAAGAGAGCTTGCGGATGCTACCGTAAATGCTCATAGCGATATGACATTTTATAAATTCGGCATATTTTTAGTTAGTTTAATTATAACGGCTGCAATTTTTATTTTGGCAATATTGATACAAAAATCTATCATAAACGCATTAAGCTCTTTTACTTCCGTAATGGAACATGTTTCAAACGGCAATTTTAACAATATAAAAATAGACACCACACCAAACACGGAATTAGGAACTATGGGTTGTTCTCTTAGCAAACTAATCATCCAGATAGAAACATTCACTCATGAAATATATAATTCAATAAATAATGCAGCAAACGGCGATTTTAGCAAACCTTTAAAAATGGACTCAATGCATGGAGATTTTGCAAAAGCGATATCACTTATAAAAAATAACATAGATATTATGAAAGAACAAGACGTCATAAAAAAAAGAGATGCTCTAAACTCTCAATTGAGCAAAATGTTTGTAGATGTTACGGAGAGCTTGAGCGTAATCCAAAAAGATCTCAGTAACAATATAAATAATGTTAAAGAAGTGACAAATATTACCAAAGAAGCTGAAACTTTGGCAGATGACAGCAGAAAAAATATTACTGATATCATTAAAGATTTTGATTCACTAACACAAAAATCGCTTAATAATAATGAAGCGATAGTAGATATGTCTTCTCGCACTATTGAGATAGGTTCTATTCTCAATCTTATTAGCGATATAGCAGATCAAACAAATCTTTTAGCTCTTAATGCCGCTATTGAAGCAGCTCGTGCCGGTGAACATGGAAGAGGTTTTGCCGTTGTAGCAGATGAAGTTAGAAAACTTGCGGAGAGAACACATAAAGCAACAAGTGAAATATCTTCATCAATTCATTTATTGAAACAAGATATGCATGAAATTGAAAAAAGTGCACAGGAAATGAATGAAGTTGTAATGCAATCAAGCAAGAAGATTTTTGATTTTGAAACGACATTAATTAACTTGAGTAAAACTTCTTCATTAATAGTTTCATCATCTTACATGATGGAGAACAGCATTTTTATAGTGTTGACTAAGATAGACCACATGATTTATAAATCTAGAGCATATAACAGTCTTATGCGCTGCGAAGAAAAATTACTCAGTATTGACGTTAACCACTGCAGTCTTGGAAAATGGTATAACACCGAGGGCAAACGAAGATTCGGTAAAACATTGAGTTTTGAAAAAATGAAGGCTCCGCATGAGATCGTGCATAAACTTACAAACAAAAATCTAGTTTTTGTAAAAGAAAAAAATGCTCAAACTTGTTTAGAACACTCCAATGAGATAATAAATAATTTTAAAGAGATGGAAGTGGCTTCCCATGAGCTATTTAGCCTTATGGACAATCTGATTCCTGAAATTCAAACTCTGTAATTATCTGATTAAAATTTTGTTTAAAAGCCAATCATCACTGTTTTAATTTAGAAAATATAAGAAAATTTATTAAGGTATGTGTTGAAAAATAAAGACAACAATAAAAAAAAATCATTTTTTGATGAATTGGAAACAAAGTACAACCTTAATCTATACAGAAAATTTCTAAAGGGCGGAAATTTTGTTCCTGATAAGCCAAAGAGGAAGTTAGTAACCTCAGATGATATTATAAAAAATAAAAATAATGTTATTGCATTAAGCCAAATGATGAGTAAAGCTGCTTTCAATGAAGTTGAATTTGTAAATTTATCATTTAGCGGTATTACGATGATTAGAACAGCTTTTGTATTTTCTGACTTAAGAGGCTCTGATTTTAGTAAAACCGTATTAAAAAAGTGTGATTTTTCATTTGCAAACTTACAAAACTGTAATTTTAGCAATGCGATTATGATTGACTGTATATTTAGACACGCAAATATGAAAAATGCAAATTTTACAGCTACAGATACGCTTTTTTGTGATTTCACTCATGCAGACTTTTAACTATCAAGAAAATATAAAACGCAACATATTTGCAACATTAACCATGTATAATTTTTTCGTAAGTTAGCTTAAACTCTTTAAATAATGTAATTGTTTAAAGAGTTTGGTATTAAATCCATATAATTGTACTCCTCCCCCCCCCAACTCATCTTTTTCATATTCCCAAATAAAATATTTAACTCAAAGATAAATAAAAATTGCAACATACTTGCAACACTTTGTATTTATAATTCATTTTTAAATTATTGCTAATTTATATAAATAAAAAACAACAAGGAAAAGAAAGAGTGAAAGATTTAAGTATAAAAATAAAGTTATGGATTTTGGTAATAGTTTCTATAGTTGCGATTTTGGTAATGTCTATTGATAAAATAACATCCGGCTTAGCGGTTAAGAATAATATTCAAACAACAAAGAATCGTATTTTAGAAGCAGAATCGTTAGCTTCCACAGTACATTATCTGCAGATAGAAAGAGGTCTCAGCGTGGGATTTCTTGTTAGTGGCGGAACAAAAAACAGTAATGAAATTGATGCTATTAGAAAAAAAGTAAATAGCGCTATCGATGAGATCAAAAGAGTTTATTCAATAACACACGGAGACAGTTCTATTTTAAGTTCTCTTAGTGAATTAGAAAAGCAAAGAACACTGATTGATTCTTTTTTGATAGAGCCTTCAGCTGCAGCCGCTTATTACATTAAAGGCATTAAATCCCTTTTAGATACCACATTACTTATCCCGCCTCTTATAGATGACAAGGATGGAAGAAATATTATTCAAGCATATACGCATTTGGCTTCATCAAAAGAGCAGCTTGGGCAAATCAGAGCAAATCTAAATGGCGCTTTTACAAAAAACACATTTGATGAAAATGAATTTTTTGAATTAGGCGGCAGTTTAGGCGCCTACCATATAAACTTGGCAAAATTCAAAGTATTGTCATCAGATAATATGCAGAAATTTTATGAAAGTACTTATAAAGGCGAATCTGTAGAAAAAACGGTTGCTATGATGAACTTAGCAAAAGAAAAAGGAATGCACGGTAACTTTGGAATTGAACCATCGGTTTGGTTCTCACATGCGACAACGGCTATAAATTTACTTAGAGAAATTGAGATCGCACTCTATAAAGACGTATATAATCTGGCAGATGAAAAAATAAAAGAAGCTAACAACTCTCTTTTGCTTATTATTTTAGTTTCTGCTTCGATTATTGTTGCACTTTTTACAACAGCATATTTCGTAGTAAAAAATATAGCAAACAATATAAATATTTTTCAACAAGGTCTTCTCTCTTTCTTTTCATTCCTAAATAGAGAAACTACAAAAGCCCAATTAATCTACTTAAATTCTAATGACGAGTTAGGTGAGATGGCTAAAATTATTAATGAAAATATTAGTAAAACAGAAGCTCAAATAGTAATGGACAATAAACTTGTAGAAGATGCGAATAATGTTATCTCACGCGTTGAAAATGGATGGTATTCCCAACATATTGTCGCATCAACTACAAACAAATCACTCGAAGAATTCAAAAACAGCATAAACCGTATGCTTGATAAAACAAAAGATCGTTTTATAACAATCAATAGCGTTCTTGAAACATATGCTAAAAATGATTTTACAAAAGAGCTTGAACTAAAAGGTATAGAGCAAAAAGGTGTACTAGAAATACTTGTAAATGATATTAATGGATTACGTAGTACGATAACTCAAATGCTTAGTAATTCACTTCAAAACGGTCTAGAACTTCAAAATGAAGCAGGCACTCTAAAACAATCAGTAGAACTGCTGTTAACTTCATCCAACCAACAAGCCGCATCACTAGAAGAAACAGCAGCCGCAATGGAAGAGATGACATCTAATGTCCAAAACAATGTTGCTAAGTCAAACGATATGGCTCTTATGGCAACACAAACAGATTCTGCTGCTAAAGACGGTGCAGTTCTTGCAAGTAGAACAGCGCTTCAGCTATGACAGAGATTCAAAGTGCTACTAACTCTATCAATGATGCAGTAGCTATCATAGAGAATATTGCATTTCAAACAAACATACTAAGTCTAAACGCTGCAGTTGAAGCAGCAACCGCAGGAGATGCAGGCAAAGGATTTGCAGTAGTTGCTCAAGAAGTAAGAAACCTTGCTAACAGATCAGCTGAAGCCGCTAAAGAGATAAAAGCTATGGCATCTCAAGCAGCACATAAGTCTAATGAGGGAATGAATATAGCGACAGAGCTTACACGTGGATTTGAAGTAATAGCAGACAAGATAGCTCAAACTGCTTCAATGGTTCAAGATGTAAGTAATGCTAACCGTGAACAGATGCAAGGTATCGGTCAAATCAATACAGCTGTTACACAACTAGACCAAATGACACAAGAGAATGCAAAAGTAGCAGCTCAAGCAGATGCTATTGCAAACGCTACTATCTCTAAAGCAGAAGCTATGGTTCAAGATGCATTATCTAAAGAGTTTGTTGGAAAAAGTAATATAAGAGCAACTCAGAACCACACTAGAGCAAGCCAGAGTGTTCAAGCTGCTAAACCCGTTGTAGTTAAACAAAAATATGCCTCAAACGCTATTGCTAAAAACAGCTCTAAACATGAAAGCGATGTTTGGGAGAGTTTTTAATAAACACACAAGCAAGGTTAAAACAGACGAGGATAAATCCTCGTTTCCGAAAAAGAAAAATGTTTTAATATTTCTTGCAGTGATACTACCTTGTCGCTGCAAGCTTATCCTTTTTAATCAAAAACCTGTTGTTTTTTATTAAATAACTTAATGCAACAAACATGCAACACTATCGATGTAAATTTTCACATTAAAAAAATAGATAATAAATTAGAAAAATTTAACTTTTAAATTACTTTAAAACTTAAATAAAGCAAATTTTATAAAATGGAGAAACTCTCATGCATCAAAATAATCAAAATTTAGAAAAAGATTTTTCAAAAGAAAAATGTAATACAAAAAATTTATCTTCTGAAAGCTTTAAAAATGAACTGCCAAATAATATAAAAAAGGAAGAACACTATTTACCATATCCGGCTACAGATGAAAATAAAATGGTCCATCAACTTGATGATCTAACAAAAGAGAGTGAAAAGAAAGCAACAGAAATTTTTGATATTCTAGAAAATATTAGCAATAACTTACAAGAGACAGAGCAGAAGATAGATAAAATTACAGAGGTATTAAATAAAAATATTAAACTATTTACGACCTTAAGTACAAAATTCTCAAATATAGCAATTTTTAAAAGTGCTTTGAAAAACAACAACTCCATACTTAATGATGCAAATAAAACTTTAGCAATGCTACAAACTAGCGGTGATTCTATAATCGACACTATGGATATCATGCAGTATCAAGATATTCATCGCCAAAAAATTGAAAGGGTTATAAATGTTATGCGATCCCTTTCAAATTATACAAATAATCTTCTTGAGAGTAAAATTGATGATAAAAAAAGAGTTTCTTCCGCACAGCACATACAAGGAGACATTCATAATGAATTAGCTTCGGAAAAAGAGATTGAAACGCTTTTAACAGAATTTGGGAAGAAACCATTCAATGCTCTTTAAAATGTAATAATGTGTTTTTTCTTCTTGTTTTATTTTTTTAAAACATATTTACTATGCCGTAGTCCAGCATCTCTTCAAATTGTTTCGGAGTGAGAACAGCTTTTATTTTTTCGATACAATCTAAATGATTTTTGGTAAGTTCTGCTTTTAATTTTGCGATTTCATCAATAGTTGCATGAAGATCCGTTGCTTTGACGCCTTGATGTTTAATAGCAATCTTCTCAACTACTTCAAGTTCAAGTTTTTTTACCTTTAAGGCTTTTTCTATCGCATTTGCCATTAACTCTTTTTTAATTTTTAAAATAGCATCTATCTGCTCTTTGGATAGTTCTAAGTTTGAACTTGATGGGTCATAAAGTGTCATTCCGACAAGGTAAGGAAGATTCTTTGGAATTAAAAAGTAATCTTTTGGAAAATTTTCTTTTGTTGTAAAAGCTCCGGCTGGACCTGCTGCTTTTTCCATTTTAACAACATCTTCTACCGGTGGAGGAAGATTTGGCTTTGCGAGTGCAGAAGTAGATAGTAAAAGAGTAAGAACAGCTAGAGAAGTTATAGTTGTAATCGGTTTCATTTGAAATTTCCTTTTAGTTTATAATTAAGTAAGTAATATATACCTCTATAGTCAACAAAAAGTTAATTTCTTAATTCTAAAGCTTTTTTTACACATGAATCTAAAGATGTTGTCTCTGAGACGATCGGTTTTATGTAAGATGGAAAATATTTCTCTGTTGTATGCCCGATTGAAATTGCTTTGTAGCTATCATCCCAGAGTGCATTTTTCAAAAAGCACTCTATCGTTGATGGTGAAGAAAAAATAACCGTAGAATTTTTTGGAAGTTTAATCTTCTTTTTGTTATTGATGCATACCGTCTCATAAACTATGGCTTCATCGCAAATTATGTCGTTTGTATTTAATGTCGCTACCAAATTTGAAACAATTTTGGAACCGCATACATATAAAACTTTTTTATTTTTTAAAAGAGGAAGCAATTCATAGGCAAACTCATTCCCATGCTTCTCTTTACCGACAAATTTTATTTTTCCGCCTAGATTGCTTGCTACTTTAGCAGTTTGGGGAGCTATAACATAAAGAGGTTTGCTCTTCCATGCTTGGTTGTATGAGTTGAGTGAAGTTACCGCATTTTTTGATGTAAAGATAAGAGCATCATAAGATGAAAAATCCAAATTTGCCTTAATAGGCTCTATTTTAAAAACAGGCAAATTTTTTGCCCATTTAACTTTTTTATCGCTTAGTATATAGATATTTAAATTGCTATTTTTTATATTTTGTACAAAAGAACCTATATGTCTTTTTATTTTTGATCCAATAGAATCTCGGCTGTTTAAAACCAGCGATTTATTTTCATCAACAAAAAAGTTTATATTTTGCTTGCTGAGCATGTATGTTATCTTGATAAGTTCTTCAAATATATGCTCATTTGAGTAGTTTCTATCAAGGATAAAAGAGTTGCTGTTTTTATCATACTCATAATAGATAAGGTTTAAGGGTTCAATTAGTTTTTCTATGCTTTTCATAAAGTAGATATTAGCATCATATCGGTAAATATTTTTCAAAAAAATTTGAAAAATATTTAGCTTAAATTTACTGAAATGTTGTTCCGCCGTCTATCACGATAGTTTGACCCGTGAGCCATGAAGATTCATTGCCGCATAAAAATAGACATGCACCTGTTAGATCTTCGACTTCACCCATGCGAGAGAGCGGAGAACGCTTCACAACTTCGCTTTTTACCTCTTCATAGTTTGGAAATGCTCTTAGTGCGTCTGTATCTATAGGTCCACCGCTTACTGCATTTACTCTTATGTTTTTCTCTCCAAGTTCAGCTGCAGCGTAACGAACCATTGCCTCAACTGCAGCTTTATTTGTTCCGTGTCCTGCATAGTTTGGAGTATAAACAAGATTGCCTGTTGAGCTCATGCTGATTATGCTTCCTCCGCCTGTTTTTTCCATTCTCTTAGCCGATTCTTGTGCACCGACTACAAACGCGTCTACTGTCGCAGTGTAGATATTGTTTAAGCCTTTCGGTTTTAGTCGCATAAATGGACCAAATCCGCCTACAACGGCACGACCTGAGATAATTGCGTTTGATATAAAAAAGTCCAGTCTCTCAAAATCTTTATCAAACTCAACAAATACATCTTTATATGTTTCAGGTTCTAATATGTTTAGTAGATAAGCACGAGCTTTAACGCCGTATTTTGCCTCAACATCAGCGATAATTTCGTCTGCGGTATCTGCGTTAGTAGCATAAGTAAATGCGACATTGCACCCTTTTTGTGCAAAAGCATAAACAATAGCTCTTCCGATTCCGCGAGTTCCGCCACTTACAAATAGAGTTTTACCTGTCATTTATAATCCTTTAATTTCGTAATTTTTCATAATAGTTTCAAGTTTTTTCATATTTTCTACACTCGGAGGGACAAGAGGAAGCCTATATTCTAGCGTATCTATTAACCCTGCTATATACATTGCAGCTTTTATCATAATAGGATTTGACTCTAAAAAGAGGGCTTTGTTGATTGGGAATAACATATCATTTAGAGCTTTTGCGCCTTTAAAATCGCCGCTTAACGCTTTATCTACAAGTTGGCTTTTAAGGTCAGGAAGAAGGTTTGATGTTACCGACGTTATGCCTGCACCGCCATTTGCAAGTATAGGAAAGTCAATCGCATCATCACCAGAAAATACTTTAAGTTCAGGTCTGCGGGATAGCAGCTCGATAGTTCGCTCCAGACTTCCAGTTGCCTCTTTAATCCCGTAAATATTTTTTACATCATCAAATAGTCTTATAACCGTATCGGCACTAATGTCTACGACAGTGCGTCCCGGAACATTGTAGAGCATAAAAGGAAGTTCACCTACCGATTCGGCTATGGCTTTATAGTGTTGATAGAGTCCCTCTTGAGATGGTTTTACATAGTATGGAGCAACAGAAAATATAGCATCGACTCCACATTTTTGTGCAGTTTTCGCAGCTTCTATAGCCTCTGCAGTCGAGTTGCTTCCAGCACCTGCTAAAACTTTAGTATTTGTTCCACGGCATACCTCTACTGCTATCTCGATACATCTTCTATCTTCATCATAAGTAAGCATAGCACTCTCTCCAGTCGTTCCGACAGGACATACGGCATTAATACCACCTTTAATTTGTCTTCTGATTAGTTTAGCATAACTCTCTTCATCCAATTTTCCGTTTTTAAACGGGGTAATGAGTGCGGTTGTCGAACCGGTTACGATATTCATCTATATAGCCTTGTTAAATTAATATGCGATTATAGCAAATAAAGTATTAAAAGGGAGGAGTTTGGCATTGTGTTTGGTAGAAATATTGCGGTACTCACCCCACTAGAAAAAGATGGGAGTGAGTTGTGTAAGGTGTTATTTGAGATTAACGACCGTAACCTCTACCTGGTCCCATTCCACCACCCGGTCCCATTCCACCGCCCATGCCTCTAGCCGGCGGCTCATCCGGTAGTGTAATACCCTTTGCTTTTGCTCGTTCTTTCATAAGCGCATGATGTTCCTTACGGATTTGCTCTCGCTCCTCGACAGTTTTAGCGGCGCGCATTTTATCACGGTATTCTATACGCTCTTGCTGTGTCATAATTTGGCTGCCATATACCTGCTCTTGCTCTTGTGTTTGAGTGGTTTTTTGGGACTGATTTTGATCTGCTGCCGACAATGACCCTGTCGAGAGAAATAGGGCAGTTGATAATACAGACATTGCTAATGGATATTTTTTCATCGTAAACTCCTCATATAATATGGATTGTTCAAGTTGCGTTTGCTACTGTAACTTGCTTCTTAAGTACGGCTAACCATTTGTTAGTGTAAGATTCTACATCTATTAACCTTAAATAAATTACTGACCTTACGCACTTTGGCTAAAAAGTGCAATTTGATACTCATTAGATCTCGAAAACTTGTTTTTCGTAGCTTTACGGGGTTGCAAGGGACATTTGTCCCTGCCGTTAAAACGGACTTGTTCGTTTTAATGCATTAAATAAATTAAAGAAAAAAAAAGTAAAGTTATTTACCTTTTTTTAAGATGAGAGTTGTTGATTTGTCAAAGTTGAAATATTTTTTTGCAACCTCTTGAACTTTTTCTTGCGTAATTTTTTCTATATTCTCTTCATGTGTTAAAAGAGGTGTCAAATCTCCGCGAACCAGATAACTTCCAAAAAGTTCTGCAACGGAAGTCGAGCTCTCTAAAGAGTAGATAAAATCAGACTTAGAGTTGATTTTAACTTTCTCAATCTCCTCTTTTGTTACTTTTTCATTTTTTATAATCTCAATTTGCTTTATAAGCTCCGCTTCAACATCTTCTGCCTTCACCTCAGGGTTGCATGTTGCTAAAAATATAAAAAGCCCCGGATCAATACTTTCCATGTTGTACGCATAAACGCTGTTTACAAGATGTTTTTTGTCCATTAACTCTTTATATAGCCTTGAGCTTTTTCCAGAAAACAGAATCTCTGATATTGCACTGAGTGTTATTTGATCTTCATGTTTAAAATTTGGAATATGAAATGTTATGGCAATCATTTCAACTTCACTCTCTTTTTTAATCATCACTCTTTTTGCACCGTTTTGTTCAGGTTCTATAAATTTAAATTCAGGAATTTTAGTCCCGTTTTTAATGTTTGAAAACTCTTTTTTGGCTTTTTTAAAAACTTCATCGGGATCTACATCACCTGTAACCATAAGGATTGCATTGTTTGGTTGATAGTATGTTTTATGAAATTTTTTAATATCTTCTATCGTCCATGTTTGTATGTCGTTCATAAACCCTATCGGTGTCCAGTGGTACGGATGGTATACATAAGCGTTGTTAAACATCGCAAAGTAGAGATATCCTAGCGGAGAGTTTTCAGTTCTCCAACGTCTTTCTTCAGCTACGACATCACGCTCAGGTTGAAATTCTTTGTCTTTTAGATTTAGATTTTGCATAAGTTCGGCATAGAGTTCCAGTGATTTGCCAAGGTTTTGCGTGCTTGATTTTATGTAGTAATGCGTGTAGTCAAAACTGGTTGAAGCGTTATTTACGCCGCCGATACTCTTTACCTCTTTATCAAACTCGCCTGCATTTAAGTTTTTTGTAGATTTGAAATTCATATGCTCCAGCATGTGAGCAATTCCGGTTTTACCCATTACTTCATTTCTGCTTCCCACTTTGTAAAAAATATCCGTACTAATGACATTTGTAGAGTTTTTTAGGGGAATTACGACAATTTGCAGTCCATTTTCTAGAGTTTTTGTTTCATACTTCGGTAGTGATGATGCCATTAAAGTTCCTATGGTTAGTGTGATAGCTAAGAAAATTTTCACTTTCTGTCGCTTCCTATTGCTTCTGTGATATTTGCGTATCCGTCAGCTTTTATGAGTTCTGTGAGTTCTGTATTGATATCTTTTATCATGTCAAATCCATGAAATATAAGTCCGCTGTAAATCTCTACAAGCGAAGCTCCGGCTTTTATGCGTCTGTATGCCTCTTTTGCAGATGAAATTCCGCCAACTGAGATAAGAGTCGTTTTTCCGTAAAGCTCTTTTGCTATCGCTTCAAAAATCTCAAAACTTTTCTCTCTTAAAACAGCTCCGCTAAGTCCGCCGATGCTTTGTGGGTTTTTAACAAGCGAATAATCTACAGTGGTATTTGTAGCAATGATGCCATCTGCTCCCTTTGCAACCGCCAAAGTTGTGAGTGCAACCGCATCTTCTTTGCTCATGTCAGGTGCGATTTTGAGTAAAATCGGCTTGTTTGTGATGGCTTTTGCTTCGCTAAAAAGTCTTGTGATAAACTCCTCGTTTTGTAAATCTCTAAGTCCCGGAGTGTTTGGAGATGAGATGTTGATAACCAGATAATCACCCAACTCATGAAGTGCTTTGATAAGAGTTATGTAGTCATTTATCGCTTCTGCATCAGATGTAGTTTTATTTTTACCGATGTTTATGCCGATTGGAGTAGTAAATGGAAATCTCTCTTTTAATCTTTTTTGAACGCTTAAAAGTCCGTCATTATTAAAGCCCATAGCATTTTGAATACTCTCTTCCTCTACATGTCGAAACATTCTAGGCTTTGGATTTCCGGCTTGCGGCTTTGGCGTAACCGTACCGATTTCAGTAAAACCAAATCCTAGAATCTGCATACCGCGAATCATTGTCGCATTTTTGTCAAATCCTGCTCCAAGCCCGATAGGGTTTAAAAAAGTGCGACCGAAAAGCTCTTGTTTTAAGATTTCGTTTGTGATGAAGTGGGATTTTAAAAACGGGTTGAAAAGTATCGGGCAGATATTAGGCACTCTAAGTGCTGTTTCAGCGACATTGTGAGCAACTTCAGGGTCTAGTTTATATAGCCAAGGTCTTAGTGTTTGATAATTTATCATATAGTTGTCTCTTTACCTTAAAAAATTTGAAAATTATACTAAAAAAAAGGTAAAGGGCAGTTGATAGTAAAAATCAATTTGCTTGTAAAAATTGATAAAAAAGTATAGAATTAAGGAGATGAAAATATATAAGGAGAGTTACATGAGCAAAGTTTTAGTGCCGCTGGCAAACGGATTTGAAGAGATTGAAGCGATAAATATCATTGATGTTCTAAGAAGAGCAAAAATTGAAGTTTTGGTTGCTTCTTTGGATGAAAATAGTGCGGTTAAGGGTGCTCACGGTGTCACTGTTTTATCTGATATACAGATAAAAGATGTGGATGTAGATAACCTTGATATGATTGCTCTTCCGGGTGGATGGGGCGGAACTCTTGCTCTGTGTGATGATGAAACCGTGCAAAATATACTCAAAATAATGGATAAAAAAGGCAAAAATATAGGTGCGATTTGTGCCGCACCGCTTGCCCTAGAGAGAGCAGGCGTGCTAAAACACAACTATACATGCTACCCGACCATAGAGGAGCAGATACGAAAAGATGGATTTGATGAAACAAAAATGGTTGTACAAGACGGAAATATTATGACATCCCGCGGTCCTGCAACTGCTATCTGCTTTGCACTGCAAATCGTTAAAAAGCTAAAAGGGGAGAGTGTTTATAAGGATGTAAAGGGCGGACTTTTAGCCGATTTTTGCGAGTAAGGCAGTAAACATGCAGAGCTATCTGCATGTTTACTATGTGCTGTTCTTGGGCAAGTATGCTAGAAGTTTTAGTGCTTAACCTCTGGAAAAAACTAAGTTTTTCAGGCTTCTCTCTTCATCTGCGTTTGCAAACTCATCAACATTTTTAAGCCGCTTCTCAAATTTAAACTCCGGTACAAACTCACTAAATAGAGAAATTAAAAAATTGCTATCAAGTTCCGGAGAGTTTAGACATGCCAAAACTATGCACTCATCAGAGGCTATTTCTTGTAACTTTTTTATTATCTTTTCGTAATCTTTTGTAGCCTCAAAACTTCCCCTCTGAAGAGTAGGGGGATCTATGATGATGAGATCATAAGGTCCGTTTTGTTTGATACGGGAGAATGATTTTAAAATATTGTACGGTAAATAACTTACTCCTCTTGGGTCAACTGCGTTTAGATGATGGTTGGTTTTTCCGCTTGATAGGGCGCTTTTACTCATATCTATATTTGAGACGCTTAGTGCACCACCGAGTTTTGCGGCAACGCTAAAAGAGCATGTATAGGAAAAAAGGTTGAGGACTCTTCTCTCTTTTGAGTTTTCTCTCACAAATGCTCTGCCGTTTTTCATATCAGGAAAATAGAGGCTGTTTTGGTTTGAGAGCAGGTTGAGTTTAAACTTCATGCTATTTTCTACCGCATAGAGATCTTCTTTGAGATCTCCGATAACTACTTCACTGGGAGAGCCTTTTATGTATCTTCTTTGGATAACCACTGTTTTGTGTCCTGAGTTAGAAACAAACTCTTTTAACATCTCGATAAGTTCATTCTCTAAAACATTTTGCGTATACAGAGCTACGTTTAAAATCTCATCTATCGAGTCTATGGTTAAATGTTTCCACTCTTCATAGAGTCCGCCGCGTCCGTGAAAAAGCCTTTTAAACTCACAAGTTAAATCTTTGGAATTTTCCAAAAGAAGAGCCTTTAATTGTTCAATTGTCATAATGTACCTAATAATTTTTGTATAATTTTAGCCATTTATAGTTTTAAAGGCAAAGTTTGAATAAAAATGTAGTAATTATAGGCGGTGGTTATGGCGGTTTGCGTGCTGTAGAACATTTGGCAAAATATAAAGATATTGAAATAACACTTATAGATAAAAATCCTTATCACTACCTCCAAACTGAGGCATACGGTTATATTGCAGGAAGATTTGATATGCATGACGTAGTGATTGACTTAGAAGATTGGTGCAGCGGTTTTGGTAAAAATGTTCATTTTATTTATGATAAAGCTAAAAATATAGATTTTGAAGCAAAGTTTGTGCAGACTTCAAACGAATCTATTGCGTATGACTATTTGATAATTGCAACCGGGGCAAGAACAAATTTTTTCTCATTTATCGAGGGTCTAAGAGAACACAGTTACGGTGTAAAAAGTCTTCATAGAGCACATAACTTTAGAGTTGAATTTGAAAATCTAATCTATAAAAAGCTTCAAAACGAAGACAATAATGAAGATATAAATTTAGCTATCGGCGGAGCCGGTTTAAGCGGTGTCGAAGTGGCGGCTGAGATGGCTCATATTATCCATACTTACAGTAAAACCATCGGACGCAGAGCAAAAAATATAAAGATTTATCTTATCGATGCAAGCAAAACAATCCTTCCGGGAATGAGTGATTTTCTAGTGAAAAATACCCAAAAAAGATTGGAATCACTTGGTGTCAATATCCTCACCGACACTTTTATAGACAAACTTGACGACTCTTATATCTATTTTAAAAATTCTCAAAAATTAAAGTACCATTTTATGATATTTACGGGTGGTATCAAAGCATCAAGCCTAAATGAACAGATAAGTGTACAAAAAAATAAAATATCTCAATTTATACCCAACAGAGAGCTTAATATCGGTGACATGGAAAATGTTTTTGCTATAGGGGATTGTGTAGAGATTCGGGATATAAAGGGAAATATATTGCCGCCGACTGCACAAACTGCCGAGAGAAGTGCAGAGTATGTAGCTTGGGCGATTCGTAAAAAAATAGACAAACAAGAGCTAGAGCCTTTTGATGCTTCAGTTCTTGGTGTTTTTATAGCGCTTGGCGGAAGATGGGCTTCAGGAGAGCTTTTTGGTGTTATTAAAGTAAGCGGTTATTTAGCTTATCTACTTAAAAAAGCCATAACATACATGTACTATTTAGGGCTTCATCTTCGCATAAATACTGGTTATAAAAACAGGATAAAAACTCGCTAAATTTTCTCCCAAAATGTTCCTTGCGCAGTATCCATTATGTTTACGCCGTAAGATAAAATTTCATCACGGATAGAGTCAGATAGGGCAAAATCTTTTGCCTTTTTTGCTTCTCCCCTTTTGGCTATGAGTGTGTCTATCTCGTCTTTTGTTTTTGAGTCAATCCCTTGCTGGAAATAGTCATATGGATTTTTTCCTCCAAAACCTAAAATTTCTTCTATGTAGGCAAGGTTTGAGAGCGCTTGTGATTTAGTCTCTTTTGCTTTTGCATCGTTATCGAGTTTTTCGTTTATCTCTGTTGTCATCTCGTCAATAAGAGCCAAAGATTCAGAGATGTTTAAATCATCGCTTAAAGCCTTTAAAAGCTGCTCTTGAAATGATGTTTTCTCATTTTTATGAGATAAACCAAATAGACGTTTTTTGAGTCTGTAAATTTTATCAAGTCTCTTTTTTGAACTTAGCAAATCCTCTTCATTAAAATTGAAGTTAGCCCTGTAATGCGTACTTAAGAGATAAAATCTTAAAACTTCGCCGTCATATATTTTTAGCGCATCTTTTAAGAAAAAACTGTTTCCAAGACTTTTGCTCATCTTTTCGCCGTCTATATTTACAAAGCCGTTGTGCATCCAGTAGTTAGCGAGTACATGTGAGGTGGCACATCTGGTCTGTGCAGCTTCGTTTTCATGGTGGGGAAAGAGCAGATCCGCTCCGCCACCGTGAATATCTACGGCAAATTTATTACCTTTTTTCGCTAAGTGTTTCTCTATCATGGCAGAACACTCTATATGCCAACCGGGGCGACCCTTGCCAAACGGTGATTCAAACGAGATGCCATCATCATGTACGCTTTTCCAAAGAGCAAAATCCGCACTATTTCTTTTTTCGCTAAAACTCTCGATTCTTTGGAGTTTTTGGCTCTCATCCTGAACTCTGTGAGAGAGTTTTAAGTAGTCGCAATCGCTTGAAGTGTCAAAGTAAACATCCCCGTTGGAGGTCTTATAAGCGTGGTCACTAAGTAGAAGTTTTTCTATAAGCTCAAACATAGCTTCAAGAGATTCGGTTGCTTTTGGCTCAATGTCTGGACGTTTAACTCCGAGTTTACTCATCTCCACATGGTAAGCATTTGTATAGAAGTCCGTTATCTCTTTTATGGTTTTGTTCTGCTCTTTTGCTTTGTTTATGATTTTATCGTCAATGTCTGTAATGTTTCTGGCGTAAATTACCTCAAAACCGTTGGCTTTTAAAACTCTAGTAAGCAGGTCAAAAACTAAAGCACTCTTAGCATGTCCCAGATGAGCATCATCATAAACAGTCGGACCGCATACATAAAGGCTTACTTTTGGCTCTTCTTGAGGGATAAACTCTCTTTTTGTTTTTTGCACCGAATCATATAGCTGCATTCATAAAATCCTTAAAAATAAGTAGTAAAATCGTAAATAAAACTGAGCTTCCAAGCAGATAGAGAGCTTTTTTTGAGCGAAGTATATCAAAAAACTTTTTTGCTCCAAATGCTCTTATGGTTAAAAAAAAGCCTACAAATCCACCCATTGTTCCTGCAAGAGCAAGTCCAGAAGCACCCATTGGCATGATAAGAATAAGCGAAAGAATGATATTTGAGCCAAGAGATAGAGTGGCGATTTTGGCAGCTCTTAACTGCTCCTCTTTTGCATAGAGCCAAAGTAAAAAGAGTTTTTGCAAACCAAAGGGCAGAAGTCCTATCATGTACATCTGTAAAACTACCGTCGTATTTTGCGTATCTATCGTACTAAAAGCGCCTCTTTCAAAAAGTGCCCAAACTATCTCATGTGCTAAGATATATCCGCCGATGGTGCTTAGCGTAAGCAGATATGCTAAAAACCAAAAAGCTTTTTTTAGGTAGAGCATAGCCCCGTCTTCATCACTGTTTTTAATATATTTTGCGATGCTGGGAAAAAGAGCGATTGAAGTGGCAATGGCAAAAAGAGCCAGTGGAAGTTGAAAAATACGGTTCGAGTAGTAGAGATAACTGATAGATCCCGCAGCTAAAAATGAGGCAAGCCAAGTATCTAAAAATGCACTGACTTGAGAGGTGGAATTTCCCCACATTGCAGGAAAAAACTGTGTTTTAAACTTTTTAGTCTCATGTGCCACTTTTTTTGATTTTACTCTCATGTATTTAAAGCCGCCGTATACCAGTTTTGAGAGCCCTAATTGGCGGATAGCGATAATGTGCGTTATTAGTTGTAAAACCCCGCCGATTACAACACCAAAACTTAGGTAGTAGACTATCTCTTCTCCAGATTTGTCTTGAGAGAAAAAGAGGGCAAAAATAAGCGAGATATTTAGCAGTGCGGTTGAAAATGCAGTTGTTGCAAAATGACGTTTGTACTGAAGCATAGAGGCTAAAAAAGTGACTGAAAAAATGAGCGGAAGATACCAAAAATTTATAGCTACAAAGGGTGAGGCGATGGTTATGATCTCATCGCTAAAACCAAAAGCCATAACTTGTGTGGCGATATTCGGCAATATAGTTACAAGCAGGGATAAGATGATAATTACGGATAAGAAAATTATAAAAATATTTGCCAAAAAAACTGCTCTGTGTTTTGATTTTGCGTAAGCAGGAATGAAAACTTGAGTAAATGCACCCTCTGCAAAGATGCGTCGAAAAAGGTTTGGAAGTTTAAATGCTATAAAAAAAATATCACTGTATATATTTGCGCCAAGTGCCGAAGCGGTCATTAAATCTCTTAAAAATCCTAGAATTCTTGAGAATAAAATTCCAAAACTATTGGTGAAAATTGCTTTAAACATGGGCTTCTTTTATAAAGATATATTGATTTTACGAAATTTTAACAAATATTAGATTAAAATGGATGGTTTAATTTTTAAGAAATTCAATATAGGGTAGAAATTATGGGATTGTTTAGTTCAGATAAGAAAATAGAAAAATCACCAAATAAAATTCGTCCTACCGTTATAAGAACGCAAAATGTCTCTAAAGAGATGGCTGAAATAGCAAGAAAAAACAACGTAAATCTCAACACCTTAGATTTTGATATATTAGAAGTTCAAACATATACAAGAGTAAATAAAGACAGAACAAATGCAGATTGGGAAGAGATAAGTATAGAAGAAATGCATAAGCTTGATGATGCTTCTATGCTCTTAAATGAAAATTTTCAAATTAAGCAAGAGTATGAAGTCGAGATATTTACTAAAGAAGATGACAATGTATTTAAAAACCTGCATGCTGCTATTGGAGCAAATGCGACAAAATGTAAAATATATTTGAGCATAAAAGCCGGTTCAGAAATAGTAGCTCATCCGAACTTTGAAGAAGATTTTTTAAGATATATAAATAAAAGTAAAATCAGAGCAGGGATATTGGTAAATATTTTTGATGAGATGGTTAAGGATGTTGTTTCTAAAATTTCTGCACTTGCAAAAGTCGGCGGAAATATAAAATATGATAAAAATCAAACAATACTTATTGCAGATGCATATGAGCCTACTGCTACAATAAATGATGATTTTATAGTTCATTATGACAAAAAGAGTCCAGCAAGTAATGGCGATAAAGTAGATTATGCCAAGAGAGGTTTTATTCATAGTGTTTTAGAGGGTGATATAGTCATGGAGTATATTAAGCCGAAAAAAGGCAAACCGGGCAGAAACTGCCGCGGTGAATTTTTAGAGCCTGCAGAGCCTGAAATAAAAAACATACCGGATTTTAATGTTGATAATACGATAGAAGTTATAGATAATAAAGACAGCATTTTATACCGTGCAAGAGTAAGCGGATATATAGCTCAAGAAGCAAAGGTATATCAGATTAAAACTGATATGGATGTTGGAGAGATTAGTTTTAAGACGACTGGTTCTGTTTTTACAGGACTAGACTCAGATGTGGCTATAAGTGTAAAAGAGAATGATTCATTAAAAGATGCTATCGGGACAGGCATGGAGGTCGAGGTTAGTGAAATTGATATTAAAGGGAATGTAGGACCAAATGCCAAAGTACATGCTAAAAGAGCTACGGTAGAAGGACAAACTCATAGAGATTCTCAAATGATTGCAGATGATTTGACTATAAATATTCATAAAGGTGTCGCAGTCGGAGATAATATAAAAATTAACAGACTCGAAGGCGGAACCGTTGATGGAAAAAAAGTAGAAATTTCTCAAGCAGTCGGAGGAAATATAAGAGCAAAAGAGGTAGAAATAGGGTTGTGCGGATCTCATGTTAAAGTAACTGCTTCAAGATTGATAGAAATTCAAAAACTTCAGGGAAGCGAAAACGTATTTACGATTGACCCGCTAGTCCAAAAAGATAAAAAAGATGGACTTAGCGAGAATAAGCATGAAATAGAACAGCTCAGAATAAGTGTGGATGAGATAAAAAGAGAGGTAGATAAATATAAAAAACTTGTTAAAGATAATTCTGCTTCTTTTAATGAAGTAAAACAGAGATTGCTTCATTATAAAAAAAACGGTATAAAAATGCCGGCATCTTTTGTTACAAAATATAAACAGTTCAATAAAATACAAGAGCATCTGGAAAATATAATGCAAGAGTATAATGTCAAAAATGATAAGCTTCTTCTATTAGCAACAAAAACGGTCTCTTTTCAAGATAATATAGTAGATGCTAGAATTATCAATAGAGATAGATGGGTTGGACATAATGAATTGATTTTCAAGTTGGTTGACCCGCCGGTTCAGCTTGTTTATAAGCCAAAAGAGGGTTCTCATGATAAGATATTTGCTATTGTAGAGACTGAAGATGGAGTTTTTGAAATTCAGGCGGTGCATAAGTGATAGTTGGTTTGAGAGGAAAAATTTTATATAAAGAGCCGTCATTTGTACACATAGATGTAAATGGCGTGGTTTATGAGGTATTTATCTCACTTGGGAGTTTTTCTGCCCTAGGCGGTGATGAGGTAAAGCTTTTTACTTCTCATATCATTAGAGAAGATGCCCAGTTACTTTACGGTTTTTTGGAGATAAGTGAAAAAAAACTATTTGAGAGACTTATAAAAATAAATGGAGTAGGTCCAAAAGTTGCTATGGCTATCTGTTCAACCTATACGCCTGCGCAATTTGGAGTTGTAATAAACAACAAAGATATAAACGGCGTAAAAAAAGTTCCCGGAATCGGACCTAAAAATGCCGGAAGAATTTTAGTTGAGTTAAGCGGTTTTGATGTGGAACTTGTAGCATCGCAAAATGAACCGTTAAATCAAGCGTATAATCAGGCAAGCGAAGCATTAGAGTCGCTTGGATTTAAAAAAGAGAAGATATTAAAAGCATTAAGCGAGTGTAGTTCTAACGACACGGCTTCACTCGTAAAAGAGGCTCTTAGACTTTTAAAAACAATTTAATTAAGGAAATATATATTGAAATTAACTATTTTATTCGGCGGAGCAAGTTTTGAACATGAGATTAGCATTGTAAGTGCGATTACACTAAAACAGAAGTTATCAGATTTTGAGTTGAGTTTTATTTTTTGTGATCAAGATCATACGTTTTATCTTATAGAGCCATCAAAAATGAAAGCGGTCACTTTTTCAAAAGGCGAGCATAAAAAGATGCCTAAACTCTCTCTCTCGCACGGTGCTTTTGTTCAAAAAGGACTCTTTGGTTCAACTGAGCATGGCGGTGTAATCTTAAATCTTATTCATGGAGCCGATGGAGAAGATGGCTCTATTGCGGCACTTTTGGATTTTTTCTCTATTAAATATATCGGTCCTAGAGTTGATGCCAGTGTATTTTCGTATGATAAAAGATATACAAAATGGCTCTGCAATGCCAGAGGTATAAAATGTCTAAACCATGAAGAGTTAAGTTTAAAAGAGCACAATAATATAAAAATCCCGTATCCGGTAATCATAAAACCTTCAAGACTTGGAAGCTCTATCGGAGTCAGCATTGTAAAAGAGGAGGGCGAGCTTGACTATGCCCTTGACACTGCATTTGAGTTTGACAGCAGTGTTATAGTCGAACCATTTATACATGGTGTCAAAGAGTACAATTTGGCTGGTTTTGGAGCAAACGGTAAAATTTATCTATCTATTGTTGAAGAGCCGCATAAAGAGGAGTTCTTGGATTTTGAAAAAAAATATATGGATTTTTCAAGAAGTGAGCAGGTTTTAAAAGCAGAGATACCAAATGAGCTTATCTTAAAACTCAAAGCAAATTTTGAGAAAATTTATAAAGATCTCTTTGAAGGCGCACTGATTAGATGTGATTTTTTTGTGATTGATGGAGAAGTTTACCTTAATGAGATTAACCCGATTCCGGGGTCTATGGCGAACTATCTTTTTGAAGATTTTAAAGGTTCTATAGAACTTCTTGCAAACTCCCTGCCGCATGCAAAAAGAGCAAGAGTGAATTATGACTATATTCACTCGATCTCTAAAGCAAAAGGGAAGTAATGGCGATAAAGTCGATCCAGTTCCATCAACATATTTTAGATATAAGTTATGAGATACTAAATCCGGAGGCTGAAGTTGACTTGATTGTTTTGCACGGCTGGGGCAGTAATAAAAATTTGATGAAGCAATCTTTTTCGCCTTACATGGACGCTTTTCGCCATATATACATAGATCTCCCGGGGTTTGGAAACTCTACATGTAATCTCGCTCTTAGCACAAATGACTATGCAAGAGTAGTAGAACTTCTTATTGTTAGCCTAAACGCTTCGAAAGATATAGTTCTCGGTCATTCATTTGGTGGTAAAGTAGCACTTTTACTTGAGCCTAGAGTGCTTGTTTTGGTTGCAAGTGCCGGAATATACTTACCTAAATCCTTTAAAGTAAGAGCAAAAATAGCACTTTTTAAACTCTTAAAACTATTTGGACTTGCAAAGTTTAGAGAGTTTTTTGTAGCAAATGATGCAAAAAAACTGAGTGAACCGATGTATCAAACTTTTAAAAATGTCGTAGATGAAGATTTTTCTGATGAATTTTCCCTCTATAAGGGAAAAGCTCTTTTATGCTGGGGCAGGGATGATACCGCCACACCTCTTAGCAGTGCGAAGAAGATAGAGAAGCTTATAAAAGATTCTTCTCTTGTGGTTTATGAGGGTGATCACTACTTTTTTATGAATCATGCCAAAGATATATCTAAAAATATAGAAGAGTCTTTTTTAAAAACTTTGGAGCATAAATAATGCAAAATTACGAAATAGCTATAGCGTTCATCACAAATATTCTTTTTGTGAGTGCCTTGGGATGGTATCTAATCACAAATCTTCAGTGGTATGACTACAAGCTCTCACGTGCCCTCTTTAAACACCACAAGCCGCACTGGCATGTTATCTACTTCTTCATTCCTTTTATAGCTTACTACATGACAGGCAAATATTTTGGCATATTTTTCTTTTTTGCACTTTTGCCCGCTCTGTTTATTTGGCATAAAAATCTTGATAAAAAATTGGTTCTTACATGGAGAGTAAAAAGATTTTTGATTCTTCTTGTCTCTTTGGTATTTTTTCAAGATCTTCTCTGCACCCTAAAGTCGGCATGTGAAACATACGGCGTTTTTATGCCGCTTGCTCTGGCTTATATGGGAAGTTTTATGATAGAGAAGTTTCTCTTTTTTGCGTTTAAAAAAGAGGCGAAGAAGAAGCTAAAAAGTATGGATAAGCTTCAAATTGTCGCAATTACGGGAAGTTACGGTAAAACAAGCATCAAAAATTTTGTTGCAGAGATTTTATCAAAGAAGTACAGAGTTTACGCAACGCCAAGAAGTGTAAATACTATAGGCGGAATAGTTAAAGATGTAAATGAATCTCTGCCGAGTGACACAGAAATCTATGTTTGCGAAGCAGGTGCCAGAGAGAGCGGCGATATCTATGAGATAACTACATTTTTGGAACCTCAAAATGTAGTAGTAGGACGTGTGGGACTTGCTCATGTAGAGTATTTTAAAACACTGAAAAATATCATTGCAACAAAACTTGAAATTATGCAATCTCCAAGGTTGGAGCGGGCTTTTATCCACACTTCCGTAACGGATGAGCTGCATGAAAAAGTTACATTTTTCGGTAATGAGATACAAAACATAAATGCAACCCTAGATGGAACAGACTTTGAGTTAAATTTGGATGGAAATATTCTCTCTCTTCATACAAACGTTTTAGGCTCTTTTCAAACTATGAACATCTCCGTTGCAGTTCAAATCGCGAAAAGATTTGGCATGAGCGATGAAGAGATTCAAAGTGCCGTGAGTAGACTTACCCCTGTCGCACATAGACTTCAGATGATAAAAGCGGGCGGAAAACTCATTCTTGACGATGGTTATAACGGAAATATTGACGGCATGTTAGAGGCTCTAAGGCTATGCTCTTTACATGGCGGAAGAAAAGTTATAGTGACTCCCGGGCTGGTTGAGAGCAGTGATGAGTTGAACCTGAAATTTATTGAAGCTATAAACAGTGTCTTTGACATCGCAATCGTAACAGGTTCGTTAAACGCAGAGCTTTTTGATAAAAATCTAAAAGTAAAAAATAAGATTATGCTATCAGATAAGTCAAAAATGCAAGAAGTTCTCATCTCTGAGACAAGAGCAGGAGATATCATACTTTTTGCAAATGACGCACCGAATTTTATATAAGGCAGAAATAGTCTATGCAAGATATCTTATACGCTCCGTGGCGGGATGAATACATAACAAATGACAAAATAGAGGGGTGTGTATTTTGTCATATCAGCGCTCATGTAGAAGAAGATGAAATGCTACATGTGCTCTATCGTGATGAGCACTGCTTTATTGTTATGAATCGCTATCCTTATACACCGGGACATTTTATGATTATTCCCCATTCTCACACAGACAAACTTGAAGAGCTGCAAAGTGATGTTTGGCTTCACATGAGTGATTTGGCTCAAAAAGGGGTAAGACTTTTAAAAGAGGGTTTTGGTGCTAATGGCGTAAATATCGGTATGAATTTGGGAAAAGCGGGTGGAGCCGGAATAGCCGAGCATATTCATATGCATTTAGTTCCGAGATGGGAAAAAGATACAAATTTTATGACTACCATTGTTCAAAATAGAGTTTATTCGACTGATTTTCTTAAAATTTATAAAAAGATAAAGAGTCTAATTCCAAAATATATTTGATGAAATTACGCTTCTTTATAAAATTTTTACTTTTTCTTCTTTAGTATAAAGTAAAAGAGTGCTGCAATAACGATAAATATAACCATTCTTACGGTTAATTCGGTAAAGTCTGTAGTTTCCATGATTATCTTCTTTTGTGGATGGGGTGAAGGGATTCGAACCCCTGAATGCTGGTACCAAAAACCAGTGCCTTACCGCTTGGCGACACCCCAATATTATATAAACAAAAACGCAGTAAATATTTTTTGTATTCGTATTTGTAAAACGGGTGGAATTATAAATATAATCGCCTTATAATCGCCTTAATTATAGAGGGGCAAGTTTTACTTTATGTAGAAGTTTTTGAATATTTTATACAAAATTCAGTAACTGATATGTCTTTAAAAACGCCTATAATAAGCTTCTTTAGAGATATTTAATTTTTTTTTCTTCAAATATAAAAAAAAGATGTATTATTCCGCTATTATTTACAAAAAAACAGGATTTTTTATGGGAAGTTTAACGGTTAACAAACAGAAATTAAAACCATTTACTATAACTACAAAACCTATTATGGAAAAATATCTTGCAAAAATAGATGTAGATTTAAGTGATTATACTTTTGCCGCAAATTATATATGGCTTGCAAACTGCAGCGGATTTTATGCTGTTATAAACAAATGCTTTTGTTTATTTATAATGACAGGCGGCGAACTCACCATGCTCTTGCCTCCTTTGGGAAAAAAGAAACATATTACCGAGGCAATTGTCAAATGTTTTGAAGTTATGAATGCTAACAACAGTTCACCATACTACTCTCGAATCGATTATGTTCAAGGATCTATGCTTGAAGAATTTTTGCAAAATAGTGATGAAGCTGAAAGTATGTTTGAGATGCTTGAATCCTATGTTATAGAAAAAAAATTGGTTGATTATATTTATGAAGTAAATGCTCTTATTGAACTTCGCGGAAACAGTTACCATACAAAAAGAACAGAGATAAATAAGTTTGTAAAATCCTATTCTGGTTATGTTATAGAGCGTTTAGATAGCGTAAAACATAAAGACGAAATAGTGAATCTGTTTAATAAATGGGTCTCTGATAGAATAAAATATATGCCAAAAGAGGAAGCTGAAGTTTTTTTAGAGGGCATCCATCAAGAGAGACATGCAATAAAGCATATGTTGAAATATTATGAAGAACTTTCACTTATAGGAATTGTTATATATATAAACGGTGAACTCAAAGGTTTTACAGTAGGCGAGAGAATAAATAAAAACATGGCAACTGTTATTATAGAAAAAACGGATTTTGAAATTCTTGGATGTGCTCAGTTTATTTTTAGAGAGTTCTCAAAGATGCTAAAAGAGCATTACGGCGTAGAGTATGTAAATGTAGGCGATGATATGGGATTTGAGAATCTTCGTAAAGTTAAAATGTCGTATCGTCCGTTTAAACTTGTGCCAAAATATACAATTTATCAAAAATGATAATCAGAAAAGCAAAGCCGAGTGATGTTTCTTCACTTTTTGCGTTGGAGCAAAAACTTTTTTGTGTAGAAAATTTTCCTTTGTCAAGAGCCTCTTTTACATATCATGTGCGAAATAATCTCCTCTATGTTGCAGAAGTTGAAGGAGATACAGCAGGCTATATTTTGGTGTTGATTAAGCGTGCTAATGCTAAACTCTACTCTATAGGAGTGGGCAGTAGTTACCGTGCTATGGGCATTGCAAAAAAACTTTTAGAGACCATGTATGCAGAGTTGGCACTTTTAGGTTTTAAGCGTTTATTTCTTGAAGTTCGAGTAGATAATGACATAGCGATATCTTTATATAAAAAAATGGGCTTTAGCATAGTAAAAAATCTTAAAGCTTTTTATCTTGATGGGTGTGATGCTTATCTGATGAAATTAGATATACAATAGTTAAATGGAGATAGAATGAAATTGTCATCACAAGAACTTATTCAAGCACTTCAAGAGGATGTGAAAAAATATTTAGATGGACTTGAGACAAATGTTCATCCTTTTGACATAGCAGAACTTCTCCTTGAGTTGCGTGAGCATGATGAAACGCTTTATCTTGAGGAGCTTTCTAAATTTCCCGATGAGTTAAAAGCTCTCATTATGATAGAGTTGCCAAGGCATTGTCATGAGGAGATAGTAGAATATTTTACCCCAAATGAACTGGCAGATTTAACAAATACTCTTGATACCGATGATGCTGCAGAGCTTATCCGTAATATTGAGGATGTAGATGAAGATATAGCTGAAGAGGTTCTTCAAAGCCTCTCGCATGAAGATAGACAAAATCTAGAGACACTTATCTCTTATGAAGAGTATGAAGCCGGTGCATATATGCAAACTGAGCTTTTTTCTGCTTTTATAGATGAGCAAGTTGGAGAGTCTATCTATAGGCTAAAACATTTAAAGGCTAAAAAAGAGCTAGATAGTGTCTATCAAGTTTATGTAATTACAAGAGAAAATATATTTTTAGGCTCAATTCCACTAGAAGATCTCATACTCCTTGGACCAAATGTAAATTATGATGAGTTAGTAAAAGAGGGTATAAATAGCGTTTCAGTTAATGCCTTAGATGATATACATGAAGTTGTAGAGATTGCTTCAAGATACGATATGGGTGTTGTTCCTGTTATAGATTTAAATGGCAAACTCATTGGGCGTATAACATCAGATGATATCTATGACATCATAGAAGAGCGTGCTACCGGGCAACTTTACCACCTTGCCGGTGTTAATGATGAAGCAGAGCAAGAAGAGAGTCTTTTTCATATCGGTAAACACCGTGCATATTGGCTTGCGATAAATCTTGTTACTGCTATTGCTGCATCTGTAGTAATAGGATTGTTTGATACGACGATTCAGTCTTTGGTTGCACTTGCAGTTTTAATGCCGATTGTTGCTTCAATGGGCGGTAATGCCGGAACACAAACACTAACTGTTACCGTAAGACAGATGGCGCTTGGAGATATCAGCAGTGACGACGCTAAAAAAACGATTAAAAAAGAGGTTTATCTCTCTTTGATGAATGGTACTATCTTTGCTGTAGCAATAGGAATAATTGCTTGGGTGTGGTTCTCTATGCCAATGTTAGGCGTTGTAATCGCAGCATCTATGGTTATAAATCTTATTACAGCAGGTTTTTTCGGTTCGCTTATTCCGTTGCTTTTACAAAAAGCAGATATAGATCCGGCAGTCGGATCTTCGGTGCTGCTAACAACCGTTACTGATATAGTGGGATTTTTTAGTTTTTTAGGATTGGCAAAACTGATTCTGCTATGATAGAGCAGAAGTGGCTCTACTTTTTTGAGAGTAAGATGCTTTCTATCAATTTTATATATTCACTTTTAGCACCAATATGTTCTAAAACCTTAATTTCGATTTCATACTCTTTTGAAAACTTTAAGGCAAGATGAGGAACATCTTCTCTTACATGTTTTCCCGGAGCTAAAAATAGAGGTAAAACCGTTATTGAAGTGACGTCTGATGCTTTAAGATTTTTTACTGCATGCTCAAAATCAGGTTTTGAGAGCTCTAAAAAAGCGAGTTCTATATTTTGAATCGTAGATCTGAGGGTTTCTAATATTTTTTTATTTGCATCGTTTGACTCTTGAACTTTGCTTCCGTGAGAAAGTAATATATATCCATCCATTTTTAAAGCCCTGTTTTGAATGTTTAATAGAATAAAATGAAAAAATTGTGATTGGTTGCGGAAATAGGATTTGAACCTATGACCTTCGGGTTATGAGCCGTGTTTTGCAACATTTTCTATAATCCTTAAAGAACAAAAACAATCCCCAAACTACCATAAAATAGAGCTTTGCGGCAGATTGCTATTTTTCCTATATTCCGTTAAAATTACTATAAAAAATAATCTTAGTGGGAAATAGGCGGGAAAAAATGGCAAGGAAAAAAACCAAATTTACAGGCGTTTACTACCGCGAAATTACTACAAATGATAAATTAGATAAAACGTATTATATCAGATATAAAGATATCAATAATAAAGATGTTGAAATAAAGATAGGTAAATTCAGCGAGGGCATACGAGAGCAATATTGTAATTTAAAAAGAAACGAGATTTTAACGAAACTTAGACTTGGTGAAGAGGTACATTTAAAGCATAGGCAAAAAGATAAAATCTATTTAAAAGATATCGCCGAGGAATACTTTAACACCAGAACAGATGGTGAGAGTAAAAATAAAGATATCTCTTCATATAAAAAACATCTTCTCTCATATTTTGAAAATACAGATTTAAACACTATTGATAAAAAAGATATACAACTTTTTAAAAAGATAAAACTTGAAACTCCTTTAGCCCCAAAAACTGTAAACAACATATTAACGCTGCTTGGCACTATAATAAAATATGGCATTAGTGAAGAGCTGCTTAAAAACGACATATCAAAGTTTATAAAAAAAGATAATGTAGATAATGACAGAGAAAGGTTTTTAACAGTACAAGAGATTAAAAAATTATACAAAGCTGTTGAGGATGATAAGAGATTGTATCTGTTTTGCAAGTTATCTTTAACTACAGGGGCAAGACTTGCTTCTACCATGAACATAAGAAAAAAAGATATAAATTTTACACATAAAATAATCACGCTAAAAGACTTTAAAAACAATACTACATATAAAGCCTTTTTAAAAGATGATGTTGTGGAGCTTTTAAAAGACTATACAGCAGATATAGACCATTCCGAGAAACTGTTTGATGTCAGCAATACTACAATTCAAAAGCCTATAAGAGAGATATTGAATGATTTATTTAATAAAAAAGTAGATACAAGCGACAGAAAAAACAGAGTAGTAGTTCACTCACTAAGACATACTTTCGCCTCACACCTTGCAATCAATGGAACGCCCATTTTTACTATTCAAAAACTCATGAATCACAAAGATATAAAAATGACTCTTAGATATGCAAAGCTTGCGGATCATAGCGGCAGAAATGAAGTTGATAATTTGGATTTTTGATATAATTCCGATGCGGTTCTGCTGTAGCTATATGCAACAGCTGGAACTGTGCATATAGTTTTAGTGAATCTTTAACCGTGAAAGGTGTTGATTTACATGTCAAAGATTGTTCTCGCAATCCTTGAAGTCATTCGTGAGATACTAAGGTATCTTAACAATGATTAAAACAAAGAGAGAGGTTTAAAAGCCTCTTTCGTATGCAAATTATACCACAAACAAAAAAATCTTCAATATTTCTATAAAAAAATCGCAATTCTTTTTATCAACTAATTTAAAAATTTAAGGTTAAAATCTTATTTCTCTAAAAAGCGTTTTCTATAATCCTCAATTAACATAATAATACATATCAAAGCATTATAAGGCTTAGTTATTTAACTCAGGCGAAAAATTTCAGAAATAAATATAATTGTTACATCAAAGAGAACTATGAAAATTAGGGATTTTTGAAGTGGTAGATAGAAGAACTTTATAAGTTTTTTTCTCAAGTTTAGCGACTAGAAAAACTTATAAAGCGAACACTTTTAATAAAAGTTGCCGTAATTGTACACTCACTTTTATTAAAGTTTCTTTATCTCCTACAAAATCAACACAAAGATTATGTAAGATGAAAGATTTTCAAAACGAACTCAACAAAACTCTCAAACGCTTTAATAAGATAAGACTCTATCACACTCATGGATGGATGAATATCTTACCTATGAAGTACCTCAAAAAGAACCCTCAAAGATATAATCAAATACAACTCAATACAGATACCCACTTTAACGCTATTATTATGGACATAGACGATGAAGAACTTCTCACGGAGTGGAACGCTGTCGGTTTACCTACTCCGACAATTCAAACGCTAAATAAACATAATGACAAAGCTCATCTTGTATGGCTTTTAAATGTACCTGTAAGCAAAAAGAACCGCAAAGCTATCAAATACTACAAAGATATTGTTAATAGCATTAAGCAGCTTATAGGAGCAGATAAAGCTTATCAGAACCATCAGACAAAGAACTTTTTAAATGAAGAGCTATACAGAACTACTTACAATGATGTCGCTTATGATTTAGGCGACTTTCAAGCGTTTATTATAAAAGATGAGAAGTATCAAGATAATCTAGCCGAATTACAAAGTACCGGGAGCAGACATATAGATCTGTTTAATGAGCTTAGACGCTACGGCTACACAATCGCAAAACATAAGAACCTACAAGAGAAGCTAGAAAAACGAGCAGAGCTTATAAACGAACAATTTGATGAACCTATAAAACCAAAATCAATAACAAAAAGCGTGTTGCACTTTTGTCATGAGAACAAAAACAATTTTAAAGCAGCTGCTAAAGCTCAAGCAGGTGCTATGAAGTTTAAAAAAATAAAAAACCTATCGCAGGAACAATATAAAAATGAAGTACACAAACGACAAAGTAAATCAGCAGCTAGAACAGCAGATATAAAGCGTTTAAAAGCCGCTGGACGCATTAAAGCCACAGTTGAGGCACTTCTACGCCAAAAAATCAAATTAACCTACGCAAACATCGCTAAAAAAGCAAAAGTCTCACTCAGAACAGTTAAAAATCACACAAAGATAGTTCAGTTTTTTACACAAAAAATCAATGGTGCAATTAGCTCTATAAGGGTAATAGCACTTGGGGCGGGCGAAGCCTGCACCTTACCTCTAAAGTGCTGGCTAGTTGAATTTCAATCTAAAAATTTACAAAATAAAGGAGATATGAGATGTTATCAACACATTATATCAGGATAGATTCACTTGAGTTTCAGAATAGGCTATCTGCTGTACTTGGGCTATTTGAAGATTACAAAGACAAAGAACGATACTCAATAGTAGAGACCTATGGGCCATTGGAGGTTAAGCCGTTAGAGCCAGAGTATGTAGAAAGCTTTAATCTCTTACCAATTCGAAAAAGATATCTAACAATGAAAGAAAAAAGATTGATAGAAAAATATTTAAATAACTTGACAATAAGTTATCAAATATGATAACATTGCTCTATGAATAAATGGAATATATCTTTTTATAGTGCAAGAGTTGAAAAAGAGACTTTATCGTTTCCTGATGGGATTTTAGCAGACTTTATCAGAATAGGCGAAATGATAGAGAAGCACGGGCCAAACCTTGGTAAACCTCATACCGACTCTTTAGGTAATAAGCTCTTTGAAATAAGAGCAAAAGCCAAAGAGGGTATAGGACGCTCTCTCTTTTGCTATGCAATTGAAAAAACTAATGAGATAGTGATACTTCATTCGTTTATCAAAAAAACTCAAAAGACACCTAAAAAAGATATAGAAATAGCACTAAAGCGAAAAAAGGAGCTTGAAAAATGAAAACTAGAACATTATTTAAAGATTTTAAATCAAAAGCACTTTCTAATAAAAATGTAAAAAAAGAGTATGATTTACTAGAAGAGAGATATAAAATAATCGATATGCTTATTTCTATGCGAAAAGCAGCAGGTTTGACACAAGAAGATATAGCCGCTGCACTTCATACCAGCAAGAGCAACATATCAAGGCTGGAGAGTCATAGTTATACTTCATCCCCAAAACTCTCTACGCTTGCAGAGTATGCTCATGCAACAGGGCATAAGCTAGAGTTGAGTTTTGGAAGAGCTTAATTTCTCTCTACATTAAACACTTTCTTCTCTTCCGCTCTAGCCGCCAACTCATCTAAAATTGCTCTGTCTTCATTGCTTATATCTTTTGTATTTATGTTTATTAAATCTTTAATCAAACTAATCAATACATCCAAAATACCATCACAGCTTATTTCTTTGGCATTATTATTTATAAGATAATTCTCTTTATTTTTTATTTCTGTTATTTTTATTGGATCGTTTGGAGTTATAGATTTATTATTTACCATAGTTAATGTAAGCTCAATCGTAAATCCTGATGCACTACTTCCATCATCTTTAATTTTTATTATAAAAGTATATAGTGGATTTTTTAAAGTACAAATATCCATCTTGTCTAAACTACTCAAATCTTTTAAGGTCTTAATTATATTCTTAAATTCTACAGATTTACCACCAATACAAAACTTAAAACAATTACCATGCAAATATACATTTAATTCTATATCACTCGACATGTCGGACCTTTCTTTGTAATTGTAAAAATCATAAGATCAAGTAGCTTAAAAATCCCCATACAACAATATCAAAAACAAACAAAAAAACAATCTTTTCACTTTTTTTAAATCTTTCAAATTCCTTGTAAAAGACCTTATTAAATAAATTATATAAAACTAAAATTATGATTGATAATAGAAAAGCACCTATTAAATCAAAACTAAGGTCGCTACCTTTGATTTTAAATGTATATAAAGCAAGCACAAGCCCGATAAAACAAAGCACCATATAAATAAAAGTAGCAAACCTCACAATTGCTTTACGCACATCATAAATATCATTAAACATTTTTATAAATAATGGAGAAATTTTAAAGATAAGAAAGTTGTTTTGTTTTTCTATTTTTGAACCAGAATTATTTATTATACATGAATTATCATCAAGCTTGACATCAGATATTTTGTTGATTTGGGTATGCATATAATAATTATCTCAATAGTTTTTTTTGTTCATGAATAAAATCATCAAACGCTTCAATAACTTCTTTTGTTTTATTTTTTTCTGTTGCTCTTGAAAATAAATTATTTAAATCATCAAGAACATAACTAGGTACATTATTATTCATGTCGTTTTGACTAGAACCGGTATTGATACTTTTATTATTTGAATTGTCGATCACTGAACCATTGTCACTAACTGATGAATTGTCTATGTTATTAACTTGAATTTTATCTATACTAAAAATTTTAGACATTGCATCAGGCTCAACTTCTAGAATTTTTTCACAGATAGCACCAATCGCATTTCTTGCTTTCCAATTAGACATAACAGATTGTGAAACATTTAATTTTTCAGCTAGTTCACTCATGTTTTTTAATTCAAAATGTGAAATTAACTTAATAATTATATCTTCTACTGAATATTTATTCATAGTTTAATCCTTATTAATAAACATTATGTGAAATATTACTTGACATTACTTAACAAATCGTGATATAATACTTTTAAATTTGAAAAGTAAGGATTTCACATAATGAATAGTATAACACACAAAAATGAAAATACAAATAAAGTTGATGAAGCAATTGAGCTTTATCTAACCATGCCAGAAGATCTTTTTGATTTTATGTTTCAAAATTATTGTGATTTACAAGATGGAAACTTAGAAAATTCCAAAAAAGTCAAACTTGATGAATTCGATCCAAACTGGATGATTAATGTGCCTGCTGCCATCAAATGGGCAGTTCAAAATGAAAAAAGGATATGTCATGAAAAATGAATCAATCGCACAAACGCTCGAAGAGATAAATAATCTCAACCCCAAGTTTAAGCAATTACTTGCTTTAAGTCAATCGCAAACAGCGGCGGCAATCGGAGTAAGCTGCTCTACCTTAGAGAGCTGGAGGCGAGAGGGGATAGGTCCCTCATATAAAAAACAAAACAACGGTAAGCGTGCCCGCGTACTTTACCCAAAAACTGCTATCGCAGAATGGCTGGCAGATACAGTTAAAACGGCGTAGCTAAACGCTACGCTAAAAAACACTCCTTTTAAGCCCTTGTGCCACTTCAAGGGTTTACGAGAGGTGTAAACCTCATGTTATTGTTATTTGAAATTTCAACCCACCGCGTCTGATCTTGGGTTCAATACTTTTAACCATAAACCTGTAAAGCGGGGTTTTGTGTTTCTTCAAGAAACAGTTAAATTTGATTTTGCATTTTTCGCATAAAAAAAATTGCAAAACAGAATTTAATACACAAGGACCAAAAATGAAAGTTAAAAAAAAGAAAGCAGACGCTATCGCAAACAAGGACAAGGCTATTTATGTTGATCGCCCTGATTTTTCACCTGCATTGAGATGTAAAGGCATCGTACATAATATGCCAATATGTCCGTTACCGTGGGATATTTTTGGAGTAATAAAATGAGCGAAATTGATTGGGATGCCCCCGACGAGGCTGTTGTTGATTTTGAAGATCTGGAGCAAACCGATAAAAATATACCCTTTAAAAAGGAGTCGATGATTGCAAAACCTAAAACAGGGTTTAACATAAACTTTAGAGATCTTGAGGATGTTGTGTCGGCACTTACAGCCGCAGAAATGCAGCTACAAAACAACCTAGGTGAGCTTAAAAAGCTTGATAATTTAGCCTCGCGCGCAAAAATTTTAAGCGAGCTGGACACCTCAAAAATTTTAGAGCAGCTTGAAAAAGTAGGTTTTACACAAATCGCGCGAAAAATAACAGATAATCTCAAATCAGAGCTTGAGACTCAAAAAAAAGAGATATACACGAGTTCATCGGCGCTCGAGACGGCAGCAAAAGACCTCAATCAAAAAGCCGAAAACCTGCGAGTGGTAGCCGATGGGTTCAAAAATTTGGACAACATGCAGGACGATCTTCAGGATTTCACAAAAAGTGTAAAAAATTGGCGTAATAAAAGTATGTTTATCGCCATCGGCTTATCCCTATTTTTCGGGGTTGTGAGTGGTGCTATAGTAAGTAACATTAACACAATAATGTCACCAGAAAGTATCCAAAACGCGCAAATCCTAAAGTCAAAATTCGGTGAAATTGTGGCTTTGCGAGATGAGCAAAACCCAAAACTATACTATCTTGCAATCCCTGAACATAAAAAAATTAAGGAAGTTGTAAGTTTTGTGCAAGACGAAACCAGATATATCAAAATCGAGGCAAAATAAAATGAAGCCACTAATTAAATTTTTCATGGCTAATTCGCCTCCAAAACGCCGCGTTTCACGCTTAAAAAAGTTTGAAAAAGAAATACTTGAGTTGTATGCCGGTGGTTACCAAGTAGAGCAAATCCAAGAGTTTTTAGCTGCAAATGGTGTAAAAGTAACCATTGATGCTATTAATAAGTTTAAGCGAAACTTAAGCATAAAAAATTCTTCTTTAAAAACCCCGAGCAGCGAAGCTGCTCAAAAATCAAAAACCACACAAAAAACAGTTGAGGAGCTTAAAAACTCCCCCGATACAAATATAGCCACAAAGCTATTTTTACAAAACCTATAAAAATAAGGATAACAAATGTTAAGTAATTATGACCTAATTGCAGTAGTAGGGCTCAAAGGCGGCAGCGGTAAGAGCAACAGTTCTTGGCACATCGTGCCCGCAGTTTTGCAAAACCAAAACCAAGAGTTTAAAATTTTTGAAATCGATGACAATAACAGTAGTTACTACTTTGTCAACTCAAATTTAATAACCGCCGCCAAATGTCAAACGGTAAAAACAAGCGATAAAAATATAGTTGCTCAAATTGTTGTTGACACTATTGCCGGCGACCAAAAAATCATAGTTGATGGCGGCGGCGGGAATGATAGCCGCAGAGCCATTGAACTTATAAGAGCCGTTGGCGAAGATGTTCGCAAATTATGGTTAATCCCTTTTGACCGTAACATTGATAACTTTAAAAGTGCGCTTGAGACGGCAGAGCTAATCGCCGACCCTCAAAATACGGTTTTTATTTTAAACGGCTACACCGCCGATAAAAGCGAATTTGACTGGTTTTACTCAAAAAATATTGAAAACTATGTCGAGGTGCCGTATAGCGACCTCTTCCATTTTGCCCAAGAGCAAAAATTAACGATTTACGACCTTGCTCAAATATCGCAATCAATCCCCAAAAGCGAAATAAAACAAATCCTAAAAGATAAGTTTTCAAAAGATGGGGTGCTTGACCAAAACAAGTTTATTGCAAAATTTAATGAGTATCTAAAGTCCGAAAAAGCCGCAGAGCTACTAAATGAGGTTTTTGTCAATTTTGCTCAAAAAAAGAGCCAAAATCGCAAAAAATAGCAGTCAAGACTAACCAAGAGTAGTCAAGAGTGAAAAAATAGCAAGCAAGAGCGAAAAAAGAGCGAAGAAATAGAACTTAAGTTCTGCACCAATGCCACCTTCAAAAAAAAATTTTTAAAGGTGGCGGTTTGGGTGTAGTTTGGGTGTAAAAATCAAAAATGGAGATAAAAAATGAACGAAAATAAACAACCAAAAGGGTCGCATATTACGCTTGAGCAACCAATCTCAAGCGAGGATTTACATAATAAGCTTTTTAATGCGGTTATGTTGCCTCAGTATGAATACAAGTCGGGCGATACTATCTATCTTTACATGTCGTCTAAAAAAGAGCTTAACCGTCGCATCATTTTTATAAATGCTGAGATGCTTGATAAAACAGGTCGTGTTTTAATTGGTAAATACGAGTATTGTAATTTTTGGTCACCGCCTGCTGCTGCTTTAGCTTTTGCACAAACTATTACAGACCGTGTGATAAAGTTGAGCGGGGCTACATAATGCTAACAGTTCGTAAGCTTAGTATGGCGCAAGCGGCGACATACTATTCCAAGGACAACTACTATACTCAGGAAATTGGAGAGTTTTACGGTAAACTTAAAGAGACCTTAGGGCTTGACGACCTCACGCATGAGAGTTTTATACAACTTTTAAACGGTATCAATCCAAGTACAGGCGAGAGTCTAATCGCCTCAAAAAAAGGCAAAGAGGCGGCAGTCCCCGCCTTTGATTTTACCTTTAGCCCGAGCAAGAGCGTGAGTATCTGTTATGAGGCGGCACTTGCAAAAGGCGATACCGCTCTTGCAAGGGCGATGGAGACGGCGCATAACAACGCCGTAAACACGGCTCTCAACCATGTCGAACAAGAGCATATAAAAACTAGAGTGCAAAAAAACGGCAAGCGTAAAAGTATCAATACATGTAATATGATTGCGGCAAAATTCGGACACGATATCAATCGTGATTTATCGCCACAGCTCCATACCCACGGCGTAATTTTTAACTACTCAAAAAGTTCAGACGGTAAATATCGTAGTCTTGACGGTTCCCACCTCTTGCAAAAAGGACAAGCCGCCCTTTCCCATAGCGTAGGGCAGTTCTACCGCGAGGCTCTTAAAAATGAGCTGCAAAAAGCAGGTTTTGAGTTACGAGATACCGATAAATCTAAAAGCTTTTTTGAACTTAAAAATGTCAATGACGAGCTTATCCAATCTTTTTCAAGTCGCAATATTGCGATAAAAGCAAAAGTTGAGGAGCTTAAAAAAGAGCATCCTCATTTAAGTAAATCACAGTTAAGTTTGCGCGCATTTTTTAATACGAGAGTTTCCAAAAAAGAAGTTGATCGTAACGAGGTTCGTGTAAAAAATGTAGAGCTTATGTCAAAACATGTAAATGTTGACAAGCTTTTATCTTCTCTACAACCCATTTTAAAAAATGAGGTTCAAAAAGAGCAACAAGAGCCTCAAATCAAAACCGAAGAGCTTAAAAAACTCATCCACGAGGTAAAAAGCGAGATATTCAATAAGCGACATCGCACACCTCTTAATGTAACTATTAAGGCGGCTGCAAAAATAGATACTCCAATATCTATTACATCATTATTCAATCAAGTTAAAAATGAGGAGGTAAAACAGCAAAGAGAGTTTAAAACCATGCATGAGGTTTTATTACATAACCTCAAATCAACTAAACTAAACACCGAGAAGTTATTCTCAAGTCTTAAACACATAGATAAACATCACATTGAGGAGATTTTAAACGATGCCAGGGAAAGAAACAGACCAGACCGTGACAGAGATAAACTTACTGCAAGCTATCGTGACATCACAAACACAATTGAGCGAGCAAAACAGTCTCATAATCGAGATGCTACAGACCTTATTACCACAACCGAGCGAGGAGTCGAACAAACCCACGCTCAAGGAGATGCTGTTGCTCTTGCTCGATCAACAACAACAAATGATAGACCTTATTTCCTTACGATCGAAGAGTTGCGCAGAGACGATGCAAACGCCGAAGAGCGACTCCGACAAAAACAACAATCACAGGAGTACGAAAGATGAGTAAAAATGAAAATTTACATGTGATACAAGAGTTAAGCCAAGTGATAAAAGAGCTTGACCACGACCGCGTTTCGTGGGTAGATAAGCACTTTGTTATCGACCTTAATCAAAAAGCCCAAGTGCTTTTAGAGTCAGTTTCAAGACTTGAAAATGAGGAGAAAGAAGCGGCAATAGTTGCTGCACAAGCGTTTTTAACCGAGGTTGCCCCGGTTATTCAAGAGTTAAACAAGCAAAAAATAGGAGCTTAAAAATGAAGAAATTAATTATGAGTGCCGTCCTTGTGGCGGCAATGTTTGGTTTTAATGGTTGCGACGGTGACTCCCAAAGGCTAGCCTTGCTCACAGGCGACAAGAGCTTTGAACAAGTTAAAGCTGCATATAAACTATCCGTACTCAACGAGAAACCAGAGGACAGCAAGATTTATGCCTATTATCTTGAGAAAAATCAAGACAAGGTAGCGGGATTTAATTTTGAAAATTTCTCTCTAAAAGTTGAGAACGACTATGTAAAAGTTAAAAAAGAGCTTGATGATAAACTTAAAAAAATCCGTGAAAATCTCGATAAAGTCACTATAACCCAGCTCAAAAGTGAGATGACAATGTACGCATTTATGATGGGCCAAGCCAAGCCAATAGATGATTATGTAAAAGCGTTAGAGCAGCTTCAAAAAGATAAATGGGTGATGATCGATGCAAAAAAGAAAGTTGATGAACAAGCGGATGAAGAGAGATATATAAACTCTTTAAGCCCCGAACAGCGCGAGAAATATTTACAAAAAAAAGAGTCTGAGCAAAAAAGACAAGCTTTAAGAGATGCGGCAGCTGCTAAACAAAATGGAGAGACAAAATGAGTAAATTAAATGTTGATGATATCACACGCGGAGCAATGGCAGTTTTAATCTCTCTAGTAAAACCAAAAAGTGAAGCTGAGGGCTTGACAGTTACTCAAGCTGCTCTAGCGTTAAATATAAGTGTTTCAGACTTGAATTTTATGAGATACCATAACATAGGTCCTGAATTTTACCGTGACGGCAGTAAGGTATTTTATAAAGCCTCAAGCATTAGGGCTTATATCCCTCAACCCAATACTACAAACACTAAAAAGAGGAGAGCTGCATGAAGATGTTATCCGGTTTTATCTTGATCCATTTAAAAATCTTTGGTTTGTTTTTTTTAGCGGCTGGAGTTGTATATTTTATCGATTCTACTGTCGTAAAAATGCAACATGCGAATATACCGTTAACGGTACTTTTACCGTTTTCTCAATTCTTTAAATAGGCGGTAAAAAATGAATTTTATAGTCAATAAAATCATTTATGTATTTAACCACCCATGGTTAATAGTTTTCTTACTTGTAGTTATCGAAGGTATGCAAATTTCTAATCTTAAAAAGGAGGTGCAAGGACTCAAAAGCGACTCATTTCCAGTTTATATATCGGGACGAGTCTCAGAACTAAAACAGGAGGTGCAAGATATTAAAAGTCAAATAAACCCGACAATCAGCCAAGAGGTGCGGTTACCAAGTACTACTATAGTACCTATACCGTCAACAAATCAAATTTCAATACCACAATCAAATCAGGAGTAACAAAATGGATCTATATGCTAAAAAATGGGTAGTGTTGCTAGGTTCGGAGCCTTTAACACTATGGATAAAAAACGAACAGGTGCAGTCAGCTGAATTTATGGATAAAAGAGTTCAGTTGTTTTTAGATAGAGATGCTATCGATCTTATACGAGATCAGCCAACAAAAATTGTAAATGGAAATAACTTACTACAAAACGAGGGCTTCACAAAAGCAACTTCTCGAATGATGTCCAGCAAACTTGAACTTGCAATGGCGACGGGAGATAAAAAAACTCTCTCAAGATTTGCGAGAAGTGATTTAGTGCCAGAAAATATGAAAAATGACTTTATTGCTGGTATAAACCGTCAGAATGGTTTAAGAGGTATATTAACTCGTACTGTTCAAAAAACAAACGCTATCTTTCAAACGCTTTCAAAAAAAATTGATAGATTTTTTGACAAAGTGGCAGATAAAACTGCTAATCAAACTTTAGATCCTCATCTCAAAAAGTATCATCTATCTTATGTAAATCGTGCGCCGCCTTTATCTGGCGAAGACATGAAAAGGCATCTTGACCCAAAATTAATGCAAGCAGCCGAGCAGTTTTATAAAGATAATGGTTTTAGCAGCAGCAAGAGTTTAAAATTTGAGAGTGTGGATGATAAGATCAAGCTAAATCAATTTTTGGAAACGGCTCTTCAAAAAGGGCACTCGCTAGCAGATGCAAATGCAGCTATTCACAAGGTAAAGCAGCAGGCATATCTTGAGAGCTTTCAAACTTATTATCGTGAGTTTCAAAATGATGAGAAAAAGGGCTTGCAAAGCACCATAAAAGACTTACAAAAAAAGCTTCACATTTACGAGTTAAGCCAAGCCAAAAATGAAACGCTTGAGGATTTTAAAAATCTCTCCAAAGACCTTGAGCAAAGTGATCGCATAGAGTTTTTGGTAGAAAATAAAGAGTATAAAGCGATGAGCGAAGAGCAAAAAAGAAAAGTCGAAGATAGCCATATCTTTAACCCTGAACCGATTTTGCAAAGAGCGGAAGAGCTTCAAAATATAGCCGAAGTCGTGCAGTCTGCTACTCCTATCGTTGAGACCGTAATCGATAGAACGCCGACAGTTGATTTTTTAGATAAAACTGTTTTATCTCAAATCAACGAGCAATGGCAGTACCAGCAAACTAGAAACCGAGAAAATGCAACCCCCACAAGAGACTTCATGAATATATCAGCCGTGAAATTTAACGGAGTTTCAAAAGACTCTTTAGACAGATGGGGTGAGACTGCTAAGTCACATTCTAGGGCAGATGCAGGCGTAATCGATGCCTTTATCTCAGCCTCTTTACGCAATGCAAATGAGCTTGTAAAAATAGGCGTTCTGAAAGAGGTTTCGGCAGATAATTTCAAGTTCGTTGATAATTTTGCAAAGCAAGCCTTGTATCAAAATACTGATAAAATAGTCGCTCAAATCGCACAGGCAAATCAAGGGAAGCAGGTAACCCGTGAGGCTCATCCACAAAACGAGCTAAAAGAGCGTTTGGAGTCCATCACAAGCGCAGAGAGCTTTGAAAAGCTTGTAATGTCAAACGGCAAGATAAATCCTATGGCACTTCAAGAGTACACAAATAAAATCGTCTCTTTAAGTGCAGCATTACATACAGAACAAAAAGCGAATGTATTAACTCGGGAAGATTTGAGAAAAGATGATCAGGCTCATGAGCAGTATAAAAGCAGAAGCCAAGCCCAAAAACAAGAGGGAGGGATAGAGAGATGATAAGTCAAGATAAACGCATATTTATGGAGTTAGGCGACGGTTCAGAGTTTGAGAGTCTTAAAAAAACGGCAACAGCTGCTAAAGATTTTGCAAAGGAAGAGATAAAAGATTTTGCACTAGATGAGGCATTTGAAAGCCTTTTTTCAAAAATAGAGATTTTGGATATCAGTGGAGGTATGGTTAATATAACCATGCCTCTACAGGTCCTTAAGCTTTTAAGTAAGTTTTCAGAGCTTTTAAATCAGCAAGAGACGGAGATAAGCAGATGATGGATTTAATTTTAATAACCGTTGCAGTTTTGTCTGCTTCATGGTATTTTTTAGGTATAAAAAAAGAGAGTGGGTTTGTGTATGCAAGATTTCCGTCTCTTGCACACAGAAACGCAAGCGGCAGTTTACCAAACCCTTTAGAGGTTAAAAGAGGCTACATGTGGACTCCGATATCAAGACTAAAAAACCTTTTCTCTCAAAATAAAAAAAATATAGTCTTTGTAGATGAGTTCCGCTTTGATGATGAGTATGCACACAAGGCTAAGATAAACGGCTTTTATCGTAAGAGTGCAGAAAAAACACAGTTTTACTTTGACCCTCTCAAACTCACGCAGGGCGTGCTTTTAGTCGGTAAGATGGGGGCAGGTAAAACTGAATTTTATTTTAACATTTTAAAACAAATGTTTTACAGCCGTGCCGTTATACATCAAATTAAAATCGGAGATATGGTTGAGTATTTTTTAGGCAAAAACGATATGCTTTTTTCGCCGTACGATAAACGCGGTTATCTTTGGGATGTCATGAGCGAGAACGAGGGTATCTTAAAAACCTTCTTCGAGAATTTCGCAAATAGTGTGATGGGCGAAAAGCGCGATTTTTTCAGCGCCTCATCGCAACGCTTATATAACGAGCTGGCTCAAAAGATAAGAACCAAATACAAAAACGAACCCTCAAGTGTTAAATGGCTACTTCTTATCAAAGCAATAAAAGATTTATTCGCAGAGATGGACAGCGGTTCTCAAAAGTCGAAGCAAGATGTAAAATCTACGATGGAAGCTATTTTAGAGCCGTTAGAGATTATGGCGTGGAAGATGCAAGACCCTAAACAAAAGAGTTTCGTTATCTCCGATTTTTTTAAGCGTAAAAATCAGTGCAAACTAATACTTGACAACATCCCAGAACACGAGAAGAGCTTAACACCTCTTTTTACAGCTTTTATAGCGTGTATGTCTCAAGTTCATACAAGCTTGCCAGATAGTAAAACAGACTTCACTCTGTATGCTCTTGATGAGTATTTAAGTTTTGCGACAATTATGGACGAACCCTCAAAAAAGAGGCTTCATACTCTTATTCGCTCCAAGGGTGGTATCTTGATGCCAGCAGTCCAATACATCCCAAAAGATGATAAGAAACTCCAGCAGTTGCTTACATCAAGTGCTTATATGTGGGTTTATTTCTCTGTAATAGAGGAAGAGACTATTAAACTCTTCAAGGATGCCGTTGGCGAAACTGAATATACATATTTAGAGCGAAGTAACAGCAAAGGAGACAGTGGAGAGAGTTCAAGCACAAGCACGAAAAATGAGAGAATAAGCCTTATAAACAATCATCTTTTAAACGGTTTAGGTTCTAAGTTTGAACATGTCTGCTATATCCCGAATGAGAAAGTTTTATATGTAGGTTATACGCCTCAAGCAAACCTACCTAAAAAAGCAGAAAAATCAGTTCCGTCAGATTTGTCAGAGTTCTATGCAATCAAGTATAGAAACGAAAATGAGGAGAAAGAGGACTATAAAAATCTTACTTTTGCGGATTTGTTCAAGGAAAAGCCGCTATCAAAGCTTGAAGAGTACAAGCTTTTCAAAAAGTACGAAAAAACAAAAGATGCAATTAAAACAACCGATGCAAAAGCAGCGGCAGAAGAGCTTGAAAAGTTCAGAAAAGAGCATAAAGTCGAAGCATCAAGACTTGAATTTATCTTCCAAAAATATATTCAAGATGATCAGATTTTATCGAATAAAATGAAGATGTTTAAACCTAATGAGAGAGTAGAGCTTAACGCTAAGTGGTTGAAAATGCAAGGGGATGAGGCAGCAGAGCTTGCATTTATAGAGGAACATCAGCTGTTTGGTGCTTTACCAGGCTTTTTTGATTTTAAATCCAGTAATAATGGTTTTGATGCGGAGAACTACGCATGAGTAACAATAACAGATACACAGACCAAGAGATAAAAGCCTTCATTTCTCAAACAACCGCAGAGCTTATTTTGCAAGATCCTTATCCGGTGCTGCAAGATTTGGGGATAGAGTATAAGGAGTTAAGTAACGACAGCTACCGCATGAACTTAAGAGGAGAGAAAACGCCGAGTGCGTATATCTCTTTAAAAAACGGAGTTTGGAAGTACAAAGATTTTGGCAACGGCACAAGTGGTAATATCGTAAATGTAGTTATGAATGCTATAAATAAACCCTTTAAAGAGTCTCTAAGTTATTGTTTGCAAACTCTACATGTAAAAAACCATCTTGAAGAGGCTCTTAACTCTAAAACACAGAGTCATGAACTCTCTCAAGTAGACCGTGAACGCATTAAGGCTCAAAGAGAGGCAAATAAGAGCCGTGAAAGCTCTCATCCGCTCTCTAAGGTTACAAGTGTGTATGAAGTCTCTACTAATCCTTCAGCAGTCGAATACTTAGCCTCAAGAGGCATAGTAAAAATTCCACCGCAGATGAAAGTCATAAATGGTGAATATCAAAACAAAAACGGAGAGATTAAAAAAGCTTTTGGTGTAGGTGTTCTTACAAGAGACGGCAGCGGGGCAGATTTGCATTTCCTGCAAAAGATAGGAGATTTAAAAACTCTCTCTTTAGGGCAAAGCGATATTTCATTTTTTAAAAATCCGCAGAGCAACAAAGTGGCCATATTTGAAAGTAAGATGGATTATTGCGCTGCATATCAGCAAATGCCTCTAGACGGCGTAAATATCATCATAGCAAACAGCGTATCTAATGCCTCTAAAGTTGCAGAACTTCTAGTATCAGAGGGCTTAACACAAACACCGCCGATGATGTTTCTTCAAAATGATATCGCCGGCTATAAATTTGTAGCGGACATTATGCAAAAAGCAGAACTGAGAGAGTGCAAAAGCATACATTACGATATTTTGAGCGAGTACAAAAAAGATATAAATGATCTGCTTTTAGATGGTGTAAAAATAGCCGACCGTATAGAGACAAGAGAAGCTGGATATTTTTCCGATATCGCTGTTTCATTACAAGCTATCGTGACATCACAGCAGAGCAATAAAAAAGAGACTGTAATCACTCGGGAAGATTTGAGAAAAGATGATCAGGCTCATGAGCAGTATAAAAGCAGAAACCAATATCAAGAACAGGAACGATAGAGAGATGATGAGTATTTCTAGCAGCGGAGCTGCTAGGGGTTTGAAAAAGAAAAAGATGGGAATTAAATAGGATGTTTTAACTATCTTTGTTTAGCTTCTCATTAAGTTCTTTAATGAGGAGTTTAAATTCATCTAACTCATTTGTTTTTTCATACATATCAAGGAATTTAGGAACCCATAAAGGAACAGGATTTGAGCGGCCATATTTAGAAATTGTTGAATATGGTATATCTGTCAGTTCTGCAAATTCGGTTAGATTTAGATTCAGAGAATTTAATCTTTCTTTGAAGTCATCAAGTGTCATTATATTTTACTCCTATATATATCTTATTAAGATATGAATAATAGCATATATTTACCTAAAAGGCAAATAAAAATCTATAAATTTAGCATATTCGGAGAAAAAAGCTTGACATATATATCTTAATAAGATATAATTATTACATATATTTAGCATATTAGGCAAATTAAAGGAGATAGCAAAATGAATATTCAGGCACTTGTGGAAACAAAAGGTTATGCAGAATGGATGGAAATTATCAGCAACACCCCTACACCTAACTTAATTGTAGGCGGATTGATTTTATTTTTTATTTTGCATGTAGCATCCAAATCAAAAAGAAGATCAAGATGAGTTTAACAAAAACAGCAGAGGCGGTTAAATACTTTGAGTTTGCGATAGAAGAGATGAAAGAGACTCTCTATCAAAAGATAGAACAAGATGAGGAGTATCTTGCATTTAAACAAAAGTTTTTTGGGAAATATGCAAGCACTTTTATCTACTATAGGAATTCCATGGAGTTTGCATTTTATGGTATGAAAGAGGGTTGTAATACTTTTCTTACCTTTTTCACGATTACCAATACCGGAGAGATAAAGTTCAATGCTGATAACACTTTTGAGGGTATCAAAAATGTTGCAAAAGAGGCTCAAAAAATAGTCTCTAAATTTTTATAAGGAGAATTACAGATGAGACCATATATACAAGAAGAGATTAGAACAATAACCTTTAATATTAATATTATTGTCGAAAAACTGCAGGCCGGTAACCTTTCTACTGCTGGCAACCTCGCAGCTGTAGAGTTGATTAAGACCTTAACCAAGGTTAAATTACATATAAAAAATAAAGAGGCAAAAAATATAGATCTCATACTTTCCAAACTACCGCTTCTCTATTTCCAAATTCCAAAATTAAACTAAAGGGAAAAAAATGAAAGTAAAAGTAACAAATCAAGGCATTGCAAACACACATAAAAAAATAAATTCGTTATTTTGGCGAATTGAAGATTGGTTAAATGAGGTTTTTATACCTTATGCGAGAATTCCAAGTTTTATTTTAATGTGTTTTTTTATACTGGCTGCGGGAGATCACCTTTACTACGGAAATAAAAAAGATATCTCATCTTTGCCCAAATTTAAACAAGAGAGATATAGCTTTTTAATCGACAAAAGAGGGGAAATACGAAACAAAAGATGGGAGCTTGAATCGCAACGAAAATACACAACAATGAGGGAAGAGATAGAACTCGAAATTAAAAAAATCCACGATGAGGCACCTTACGCATCGTGGGGTCGTAGTGTCATGAATAATATAAAGGAGACCTTATGGGGTATCAAATCAAATTAACACTAACTCAAAAAGTTGCCATTTTTTGGCTTAAAAATATAGACTCTCAATTAATCCTATTTAATCAGCTTAAAACTTTACATCAAGGTTTTAGGCTTTTTCTTTATGCTGCATTGATTGTTTTTGCAATATTTTTTATGAAGTTCGTAAGCTCACTTGTCGGTGGATATTTTGAGAGCGCACCGATGCCTGAATGGTGGTATTTTGTAGGCAATATCATCTTTTATAGTGTGGTTACAGGTGCTTTTTTAATCGTTACTCTTGAGACAGTTTTCAATATTGATGTTTTTCAGATTTTAGCAAATATGAAAGAACAAAAAAGGCTTAAAAAAGAGCAAAAACTGCAACGGTGGCGATTACGCAATATGAGGATTGGTGTAAGAATCGCGATTTATATCTCTTTTTATATGTTCCTGGTGTTTATATTTCAGCTCTCATTTATTGGTTTGATGATTGATATTACTCAAACTACCACGCTCACGAAAGAGCAGATACAAGCTTTAAATGATGAGTATGCTTATATTCTAAGATGGGTAACTTATATTTATCTTCTGTCGGCGTTAACGCTTGATTATTTCGTCAATAAAAAAACAAGAGCCGTAAAAGCTCAAAAAGAGGTGCAAAATGAAACCCTTTAAACTCATAGCCTTATTAGCAGCCATTTTTCTTTTTCAAACCCCGATATTTGCGAACTATCAGAGTATATATATACCTGACCAACTCCGTAAAGATATCAGCGAGGGGAAAGTCTCTAAATATCAAGTTGAGACTATCTCGACCGCCACTCTTGCCGAGTTGAAGCAGAGAGCGGTTTTAGGAGCGAACGCTACTTTAACAAAAAATATATCCGGCACTCCCACTTTTGATGCGATTATGGCGGCGGATATCTGCAAAGTCGATAATCCGCAGGCTTATACAAGCACAATCTATGAAATGGATTTGCCTAGTGGGATCATAACTTGTATGTACGCGGCTAAAAGTGACTTATATAATCCTATGGGGCTGTTTAAAGTTTCAGTTCCTGAGATTAAAGCATATTATGCAATCAATAGCAAAGCGGCTAAGACCGCAAAGGCGGCAGAAATAGCAGCAGCCGAGGGGCAGTTTGCTCCGCTTTTGGCAAAAAAACAAGAGATATCTTCTCAAATGCAAGAACAGACAAATGCCAGCTTTTTAACAATCCCCGAATTGCTTACAGCGGCGGTTTTAACGGATCATGAGATTATAGATATTGAAGCTACAAAATCAACAGGCAAATTTCAGCTTAAGAGCGGTTACACTTCAAAATTTACCGAAAGTGGTGAAGTTGTGGATAACAGCGAGTATCTACTTGCAGATGCAGCTAGCATTTTTACGGTCTATGCAGGGCTTGCTAGTGTGAGCATGGATTTTTTAATTATTATGATAGTCGGCTTTGGAGCTTACGGAGCAGTACAGTTTTTCGGCAAAAGAGTAGCAAACAAACTAGAGGGCAAAAATTCAAATGAGACAGACCTGCCATATATCGCAGGACTTTTGGCAGGTGCTATTCTTTTTTTCCCCGTGGGGCAAACTCAAACGGGAGTAGATGATTTTGAGTTACTTAAGAATAGATATCAGGATTTCGAGAAATTCGGCTATTACACTTTCAGTGATTGGGCAAAAAAATCTGCTAAAGTAATCATAGATTCAGAGATGGACGGTATCATTCTTAAAAGCGGTTTGGGTACTAAAGAGCAAATTGTAAGTACAACCGCTCAAAAAATGCAGAGTGAAAAGCTTGAGACTTTTTTTAGTGCCAACTACAATACTTGCACAGATAATATCTATAAGAGTGATTATCTTACGCATAGCGACGGTAAAACAGTTTTTGGCGAAACAGATAAGGTAATGTTCCCATCTACCGAACATTGGGCATATGTTGCGGTAGCTGCGAAGTCTTTAGCGAATGGCCATTATGATAAAGGAGACCGCGGAAGTTTGCAAGACGGAGCGGCAGGAGAGGGCGAATATCCAAAAATCGCATTTAGCGCATGCGGTAAGGCGGATTATTTAAGCAATTTCCATAGGGATAAAAAGGCGCAGCTTGATAAAAGCTATAATGCTTTGGTTCAAAGCTCACCCTCAGCAAGTCCAAAAATAGCCGGGATGGAAAGAGTGATAAACTTTCAGTATGAGCTTTTTAGAGATTGGGGATATCTTTCAGTTTTAGGGTTACCGATTATCAAGATGGAAGCCGCACGCATTAGCGGCCTTAAAAACCAGACTAATGAAGTGCTTGAGAAGCTTGATGCAAACATAGCCGGCGATAATAAAATAATGCACAGTATCCTTTCTTCAATCCCTTATATGTTCGTCCCTGGTGCGAAAAATGTGTTTGATGTAGTCAAGGAAAATGGCACAGTAATAGGCGGAATTAGTGGTGCGGTTGCATTAGGCTCACAAGGCGGCGATGATGGTATTTTAAGCGGTTTTCTGACTGCTTTGGGCGGTGTGGCAGGAGCAGCCGCAGGCAGTACAGACATGGGTGCGGGAGCAATCGGGGTGGCGTTTGCTTACCAAGCAGCGAAAATTTTAATCACTATTTTACCCATTTTAGGTGTTGTTGTAATAGGAGTCTTACGATTTATTATCATCATTTTAAAAATTTTCAGTTTTCACTTTTTATCGCTATTCATAATGCCGGTAATCTTTATCAACAGGAATGTCGAGGCGATGGCGAAATTGTCAGCAAAGGCATTGGCTACGATGTTGGAGATTCCGATTTTTGTACTTTCTGTTTGGATGGCTGTTACGGCAAATTCGCTTGTCTCAACAACAGGCGGGGTTTTTAGTAAAAAAATTCTAGGTGGTATGCTCGAAAACAATATTCAGGTCGATTTAAATGCAGAGCAAGTAGAGGTGGTAGGATACAATCTTACTGATTTATTTTCCAAGATGCTTATCTATATGTTTGACGGATTTTTTGAGGTGGCAATCGCAGCGTTTAGTGTCGTAATTGTTTATAAGATAATCATATCTTTGCACACTGAGCTATTAACCACGATAGAGCTATCAACCTCAAGTGCAATTGATAACAGTATTGAGAGCATGAAAAGTGAAGCTGGCGGATGGGGGTCAAGGATTTAATCCTTACTCTCTTTGAGTTTAAAAAAGAAAAAATTTGATTCATTAATAAAATATATTGATGAACTAGATACATTGTTTTTAACCAACATAGATATAGAGAGAGACAAAGATACATTAAAAAAACAGCTAAAAGAAAATAAAAATAAAAAACTTGAGATGTGGTGCTATATTAAAGGAAAAAAATATTACATTAAAAGTTTTGGAACTATTAAAAATATATCTCAAGAAAAACTAATACAAATTAGTAGATTTTTACTACTAATTAAACTTTTCATTAAACTAATGAAGCTACTTACTATGCCTCACAATATTATCGTGCTGATATAATGTTTGAAAACTTAGAAACTGAAGAGTAAAATTGTACTATATGCACAAACGAAACCGTTCAGAATTCTGTATCAATCGGGTAAAATAACAAATACCCAAGGGCACAGATATGAAGATAGAAATAGATGTTAAGCAATTTGCTCGTGATATAAAAACAGGTAAAAGTATTGTCCATTTTAATACTATTTGACTTTCCTCTTTATCGCTTTAAATCAAGAGTTATATGGTAAAATTGCAATCTTACGCAAAAGGAAATGCATAAATGGCTAGTTTTATAGATCTAAGAATTAATTGTAGTAGAATTGAATCATTATTAAAAGATGAAGGCTTTAAAGTTAATTCAACAAGTCAAAATACATCGAGTCAAAAAAATATAGAAGTAATTAGTGAAAATGATGAAAAATTTATCCTTGAAATTTATGCAAAACAACAAGGTACCACAACTCTGGTGTCGAGAAATGATAAAAACAATATCTCTCAGCAAGTTTGTGAACTAATAGCTGAAAAATTAAAGTATTTTGATATATCTAATGTTAATGCAGTGATGGTTGTCAAGGAAGCAGACTTTAACTATATATTAGAAAAAATCAAAATTACTTTTCCAAATGATTTACAAGAAAAAGAAATAAATGGTGGCATGCAATATAACTTATCTGCTTCCAAAGCTGGATCTCTTACTTTTAAATACTTTAATAAAAGAAATAGATTGCAGTTACAAGGAAAAGCTTTACAACATTTTTATTTCATATTTATGCAATTAAATGATAAAGGTTATGATCTATTGCCAAACATAAGTGAAATGGCAGATATTAAGTTAACAGGGCCGTCTGTTCTCTTAGGAGAATATATGCCAATCATGAAGGATAAGTTACCCCTTGATGTTAAAAAAATAACAGCAACTTCATTGCAATTATTAAAAATTAATGCGAATTTTTCAGATGGGTTTGTAATTTTATACCCTATGATTAGAACATTAGAGCATTTATTGAGATTTATTTTAGAGAAACACTCCTATGAGTATGGGAGAGATGGTTTTAACATGTTTGGCGGAAATGCCGATGGTAGTAAAGGGCTACGAAGGAAAAGCGGATGTGTAATGAGTGATGATTGCGCAACAATGCTAGGTAGGGGTTACACTTTTTACAGTAAACATAGATTTTCATTTGCACATATGTCTGATGATGTAAGTGAAATAAGAACCATTTCAGTGGAAGAAGCCAAAGAACTTACATTAGAGTGTATTGAATTAATAGAGGAAATAGGAAATGACTTTTATTAAAGAAGGGAATTTTTATCTGATTAATGATAAACCAAAACCTTATTTAATTGCTTCTTCACATGACTCTTCATTAAGATATGACGAGTTGCTAAATAGAAAGCTCAAAGAGTTATCATATAAGGGTGAGGTCTATGTAGATATGTTGCTTGTAAAAGGAGCTTCATCTACAAGATTTATAAAATGTTACTTCAATGGGAAACACTTTGAAGTTAGAAAATCTCAAGTTTTAGGTTTAGAATCAAATATTGTAGAGAAGTATTTTAGAGACATCGAAAAACAATTTTGTCTTCAACATAGACTATTGGTTGAGAATTCAATATTGTCATATAGTGAAAAACAAATTGCATATGGAAAGAGTTGTTAGACAAGACATGAAAATAACAGAAGATTTTATTTTAAATATTTTACACCAATCAGAACTAAATCAAGCGCAGTGTAAATTATTGGGTGTAGAGTATCCAATGATAGAGATTCAATTAGAAAATTTAGTAGATACTGAGTTAGACAAAAGGGTTAGTGATCTCTTAGTTCTATTAAGAGGAAAGATTGCTATTAAAACTCAACAACAGTTAATTAAAAATTATGGTCTTCTTGAAAGTTTATCATGCACATCAGAAGATGACATAGAGCAAGATAATAAGATTAAAGATTCTTCAAAATCTAAAATCACTAGAATATACTGTGATGGTGCTTGTAAAAATAACCCTGGAGAAGCAGGCAGTGGATTGGCGATTTACGACTCTAGCGGTCTATTTGTTTTATACTTTGGAGATTATTTAGAGCATGGGACCAATAATATTGCTGAACTTAATGCGCTAAGAAAAGCTTTACAAATAGCTAGTGAAGTTACAAGTGAAGATTTAATAGAGATTTTTTCAGACTCACAATATAGTATTGATTGTATATGTAAGTGGTCATATAGCTGGAAAAAGAATGATTGGAAGAAAAAAGGCGGTGAGATAAAAAATCTTCAAATTATTCAGGAAAGTCATGAGTTATATGACAGGATAAAAAATAAAATAAAACTTCAACATGTAAAAGGACATTCAGGAATTGAAGGAAATGAACTTGCTGACAGAATGGCAGTTTTTTCAATAAATTCTAAAAATTATGAATACCAGACATTTAATGATGATAATGTATCAGCAATATTAAATATGCCATCATATTAGTTGTTTTTATGAGTTTCCACACTTTAGCATCTCGCATAATACTAAATCTATAGTATGTATTTTAATGATAGAATTAAAATATGTCTACTTTAAAGTAGACATTTCAATATAGCTAGTGTTGAATCTACTTATTTTTGGAACAAGCAAGGCTGTTATAAACCTTGCTCCACAAAGAGGTGAATTTTTAACATGCTCCATAAGGTACAGGTTGTGGAACTTCCTTAAGGGACATTTTGTCCTTTTAATGGATTATTTAACAAATAACGGAACACTTTGTCCAAATTGAACCTACAACGTCACTGAAGTCAACCGTTATGTAAATATAAGGTATTAATTAATGACAGAAATTGAAATGAAATATGATTTTCACTTTTCACGAAAGAAAATTCAAGGTATTATTCATTTTAAACATTATATAGCTGATAATTAAAAAGAAGGAAAAATTGATTTTGAACATTACTGATACTTCCAAACCTTATTTATATCAAAACAGTCGATTACCTTTAGATCAACTTTCTTCTGACTCCTTTGAAGACTTTGTTTATCAATCATTGGTCTTACTTGAAGATCAAAAAGAATTTCGAATGCAATCAGGCCGTCAGCCATCAGGGGATGAAGGCTTTGACTGCACGGCTAAAAAGACGACAAATAATGAATTAGTTTGCATACAATGTAAACGATACAGTAGTACTTTATATACGGGAACAGTTGTTGAGGAAATAGTAAAGGTCGCTTTAAATGGTATTTTGGATAAGTCGATACCCAAACATCACTATATAATTACATCGGGAACCGTATCTGAAAAGCTTAGAAAACAACTTAGACAAGGCGAATATACCGATTTAAAAGCAGAGTGTAAAAAACTTTTAGATGATAAAAAGTTACAGTTGACTTTGATTGAAAAAGTAGTAGAAAGTCTACATATAGACCCATATGACACAATATGTAATTATCTTGATTCTTTACATGATTTAATTATTTGGTCGGGTACAGACTTACAAAATGAATTAGTAGTTATATGGAGTCAATTACATGATATATTAGAAAAGCATTTCTCTTTAGCCGTAGTGTTTAAAGAACACCCACGACCAGATTTCAATCTTTCCGATTACATAAATAAAAAACAGAGTAAAAATCAAAAATTAATACCTCTACTGTTTCAGCAAGCACTTTTACCCAACAATTTAGCTGTAGAAGGAAACAGAAATAGTATTGAGGGTCTAGTATGGTCAATAAATGATGTTATTTCATCTTTAAAAGAAGATAAGAACATCCTCATGTCATCGTTAGGTGGTAGTGGAAAGTCTAGTACACTTTCTATAATTGAAGATGAACTCATAAATTCTCTTAATGATATTCAATTTTTACCAATTAGAATAAATTTGAGAAACTACTCTCGAAATACGTTAAAGCAAAAAATAGATCAAGAGTTAAATATAAACTATGGTTCATGGAGAAGTCTTCCATTTAAATTTATATTTTTATTTGATGGACTTGATGAAATGCTTCAGCATGATACACAGGCATTTATTGATGAAATAAGTGCAGTCATTAATGGTTATAGTTTTATTCTTGCGACAAGAAGTACTGGACTTAATATTGAGACTGTAATGCCTTTCTTGGATTACTGCATCTCAATCCAACCTTTATCTTATCGTAGTGCATTTCAAATAGCTGAAAAAACATTTCAAGGTGAAGAGTTAGAAGTGTTTTATGATGAATATAGACAAAGGCTAAGTTCCATAGGGTTCAATTTTCTATCTTTACCTTTTTTCCTTTCAATGACCATAGAATTTTATAAAAAAAATAAAAATATACCTGATAAAATTGAAGACATTTTAGAAAATTGGATTCAATCAAAAATTAAAAATGATGCATCAAAAGTAAGAGATACTCAGAATAAATTGAATCAACTACCTCCACAATATATTGAACAAGCTTTTTCACTTATTCTGTATAAATCTAAGATTGAGAAAAATTTATTTTCTATTCCAAAAAATAGTTTTCATGAAATAATCATGGAGTGTTATAAGGAACTATCATCGTCTAATTCATATATAACTAACTATTTAAATATGTATGAATTCATATGTATGATTTCTCACTATGAGATATTTATTTTAGAAAATGATAGCCATTATGCTACTCCGCATCCGATTATCTCCGACTATCTAATTGCAAAAGTATTTGCAGAGAATTGGAAGAGCCATTTAGACACATTTTTAGTCAATTCTTTTTATGATATATGGCTATACACAAGTAACTTTATAAATGAAGAAGAAAGAGAGGAGTACCTAACTTCATTATTGTCATTCAATCTAATTTTAGCTGCAAAAGTAAGTAAAAAATTCGGTGAAGAGTTTATTGAAATAGCTCAAAGAGTTATTTTGGAGAATGAGCAAAGTGAAAAAGTTCTTAAAAGAAGTGAAGCTATTTTTGCTTTAGGTATATTAGGAACTGATACTTCTTTGAAAAGACTTCGTTCAAAAGACAATTACATAGATAGAGAACATTCCGGGCAAAGATTACGTTCACTGGCGATCAATGGTGACAAGAACACACTATATCAAATCCTTAAAGACAATGAACTTAAAGCACAAGCTCCTATAAAAATTACAGGAGGTACTTATGATATATGGTTTCGATCTCCTCCAGGAGTAATTACAGATATTGCAAGGTCTCATTTAGAAAGTTGGGTTAAAAATAAAAATATACCTTTATGTTTTTGTCTAGAAACAATTGAATTGTTTGGAGATAGTTATGATACAGTAATTTTAGTTTCAGTTATTGAAAATACAAAAATAAGAAAAGAATTTGATCGAGCATGTATAGCTTTATATTCAATCAACCAAGATTTATTAATAACCAAATTAAAGGTACTTATTCATGAAGGACATCATAATTCACATTCGGCAAAAAAAGTACTTTTATTTTTAGGAATTAAGGCTGATATTAGTGAAGAATTTAATTTCTTTATTGAGCAATGCCATAAATCAGAAGCTGAACTAGTTGATAAACAACATGGATTAATGGAGATGATAGAATTTATTAAAAATTTTGAATTAACTCAATTACAAATCAACACATTAATAGAAACCTATAAAAATTTAAATTTTCCACATGATTTTTATATCTACTGGTTTATATGGGAGATAATATCTGAAAGTAAAGCTAATTATTTCCTTCCTGTTGTTGAATTGGCTTTCTCTCGAAATTATCCAGAGGAAATAAATCAAGCTATGTTTTATTTAACCACTCGAGATGAATTAAATATTAGTAATGAACTTTCTAAAAAAATTGATGATTACTTTACAAATATTAAAGAAGAAAGTTATGGAACCATATTGAATTATGCTAAGTATTATTTAAAGCAAGACAAAAATAAAACAGCGAATAAAATAATACATAAAAATATAGAAAAATTATTACTAGAGCTATCACCTGAAACAATAACTGATGAGCAATATAGCTATTCTAATTTCTTAACAACTAGAGTTTTTGATTTTTTTGACCTAGATGAAAACATAACTTTTGATGATTCAATATCCCTAAAACTTCTTTTAATAGATACAAAGCATACCCCTAAAGATGATAAGATAAAAACAAAAGTTCTCAGTAAAATTGATCTCGCTAAAATTGAAGATTATTCAAATACAATAAAAGATGATTCTGTAAAAATTTATGTATTTGATTATTTGTTAAAAAATCATTTTACATTTAACCCTGTTGAGATATTTACAAACAACTTACCTGTTTTTTTATCGCATCATATGTTTTATGACACTATTCAAATTGTATGTGCAGATAATTGGAATGATCAACTTGCAGATATATTTTTATCTGCTTTTCTTAACTATGGATGGGATCATATATCTACGCAAATGTTTGAAAAATATATAGATTTTTATGCCCATATATTAACCGAAGAACAATTACTAAAATTTGAACAACAAAGAGATAAACCAATTAATTCATTAGTAAGTAGAATTTATAAAATCTGGTTGGAACACAATGGATTAAGTTAATCAGTATCAAATTAATAGGGATAGGTAATTTTAAGTAAAAAACATAACAAAACCTAGCAGTGAATGTACAGCGTCACCGAAGTAAAACTCTACTTAGAATACCATTCAAAAATGTACACTTTACTTTGAAATAATACAATTAACTATGATTATTGACACCAACCCCCCCCAAAAAAAAAACACATCATATACCGCTGATATTTCTTGTCTTTATCTTGTCTACTTTATCTGCTATATCTTTATGCTATTTTTTCTTTAGTGGGAAATAGGCGGGAAAACTATTTTAAAAAGAAAACTTAAAGTGAGTGATTTTTATAATAAAAAGTTATGATTTTGGTTGCGGAAATAGGATTTGAACCTATGACCTTTGGGTTATGAGCCCAACGAGCTACCGAACTGCTCTATTCCGCGATATTGCCTAAAATAGGGGATTTATGGATGGGGTGAAGGGATTCGAACCCCTGAATACTGGTACCAAAAACCAGTGCCTTACCGCTTGGCGACACCCCAAAATAAAAAAGAAAAAGAATTGGTTGCGGAAATAGGATTTGAACCTATGACCTTCGGGTTATGAGCCCGACGAGCTACCGAACTGCTCTATTCCGCGTCACTAACAAACTACTCTAGTATGTTTGTTGGAGCGAAATTATAGGTAAATAAGGTTACTTTGTCAAGGAAATCACGGCTAAATTTAGAAATGTCCTTTGAACTAAAATTAATCAACTTTTCTATATAATTCGCGCAATTAAAATAAAGAAGTATATATGACACCTACGCAAAGAGTATTGGAAGCGATTGATGAGATAAAAAAAGGGCATATGGTTATCATGGTTGATGATGAAGATAGAGAAAATGAGGGTGATTTGGTTTATGCCTCCGCTTTTTCCACTCCGGTACATGTAAACTTTATGGCGACACATGCAAGAGGGCTTATATGCGTAGCGATTAGCAAAAGTATTGCAACTCGTTTATCTTTAAATCCGATGGTAAGTTCAAATACATCTTCATACGAGACGGCATTTACGGTTTCGGTTGATGCTAAAAATGCGCTAACAGGGATATCTGCTTCAGAGCGAGATGAAACTATCAAGATTTTGGCAAATCCTATAAGCCATGCAGATGAGCTTGTAAAACCGGGTCATATTTTTCCTCTAATAGCAAAAGAGGGCGGAACGCTTGTAAGAACCGGACATACTGAGGGATCTGTTGATTTGTGCCGCTTGGCAGGTCTTAGCGAATCATCGGTCATCTGTGAAATCATCAAAGAAGACGGTACTATGGCACGACGCGATGATTTGGATATTTTCGGTGAAAAGCATAATCTTAAAACTGTTTTTATTTCCGATATAGTTGAATATCGTCTTGCAAATGAGAGACTTGTAAATGAAATCGGTGTCGAAGATGTAGAGTTTTTTGGTACAAAAGTTAAAAAATATATATTTTTAGATCATGATAAGATAGAGCATACGGCGATAGTATTTCATCATGTAGCTTCTATCGCAAACGTAAGAGTTCATAATGTAATTCCTGATATTGAGCTTCTTTTAAATCAGAAAAAATACAACAATCTTATAGCTTCCATAGAGTATTTAAAACAAAACAGCGGAATTTTGATATTTATAAATAAGCCGACTCATAACGATAATGCAGCTATGAAAGAGTTTGGAATAGGCGCTCAGATACTTAAATCGTTCGGCGTATCTAAAATGAATCTTATCACATCTGCTAAAACAACAGAGTTTGTCGGACTTAGCGGATTTGGACTAGAAATAAACGAAGTTGTAGATATTTAGTATTGATAGAAAAAGTTTAATATAAAGTCGGTATATGAGAGAAATATTTAACAGAGTTGAAAATAATGATGCGGTTAGTATAGAAGTTGATGTTGAAGCAGATGATTTTGAGGGTTCTAATCCTTGGTTGTTTAGCGTATTTGTAAAATCAGATAATATTAGTGAAAACAGTGATAGTTTTGATGAATTTTTAGAAACAAAAGAGTCTTTGATAATAGCATTAGAGCATGAAAAAAAGGCTAAATACGTTGGTACGAGAGTAAATGAAGGCTGGCATGAATTTTATTTTTATGCAAAAGATTCAAAAAATCTAGAAACAGTCGTTGCACAAATGCTAAAAGGCAGCGGATATAAGTATGAGTGCAGTGTTGTAAAAGATGCAAAGTGGGATTTTTATCATAAAAATCTTTTTCCGAGTGAGTTGGAGTTTCATAATATTCAAAGTGATAAAATTATTTTTTTACTAGAAGAAGAGGGTGATAACCTATCAATTCCTAGAGATGTAGAGCATTATTTATCTTTTGACACCGCTACTCAAAAAGAGAGATTTGTTAAGAATGCTTTGGACTTCGGATTTGAATTTAAAGATGACATCAGCTCTGAAGAGTTTGAACATGGCGTTGCACTTATAAAAAAACATTCTGTAGTGAGCGAAGAAGTAAGAAAAGTTGTGGAAGATCTCTACGAGCTTGTTAAAAAAGAGCATGGTTATTATGAGGGTTGGAGTACCGTATTGGTAACAAGCGACGACTAATTTAACATGAAAAAGATGTTTGCAATCGTTGGAGTTATAAACTACTTGGCGGTTGTTTTTTTAAATGCTTTTACAGATTTGGGTCATAAAATAATCATCCAAAATACAGTTTTTAAAGTTTATGACGTAACTACTCAGATAATACTGAGCGCGATTGTAAATGCTTTGATGCTTCTTCCTTTTATCTTGGCATTTTCGCCCTCCGGCTATCTCTCCGATAGATTTGCAAAAAATATTATAATGAAGCATGCTGCTCTTTTAGCTGTTTTTATCACTCTTGCAATTACTTTTTCTTATTATCAAGGTTGGTTTTTTACCGCTTTTGCCCTTACTTTTTTACTTGCTCTTCAGAGTGCATTGTATAGTCCTGCAAAATACGGATATATAAAAGAGTTAGTCGGTATAAAGTATATAAGTGAGGGAAACGGTGCAGTTCAAGCAGTTACGACCAGTGCAATTTTGCTTGGAATAATTATCTATACGATACTATTTGAGACGCTTTTAGGCGATGTTTTCAGTACAAAAGAGGATATCTTAAAAACCATAGCACCGCTTGGCTGGCTTTTGGTTTTGGGTTCGGTTGTTGAGTATCTGCTTGCTTTAAAACTGCCAAACATGAGCGTAAAGATAACTCGCAAAAAATTTGAGTTTGCAAAATATATAAAGGGTTTTTATCTGAAAAAAAACCTAATAATACTTAGAAGAAAAAAAGAGGTTTTTGATTCTGTAATAGCACTCAGCCTTTTTTGGTCTATCTCTCAGGTCGTATTGGCGATTTTCGGCGAGTACGCAAAGAGTGAGCTTGGCATTACAAATACGATTATCGTTCAAGGTGTAATGACTTTTTCTGTTATCGGTATAGTATTTGGTTCAATGTTATCGTCTGCTTTTTCAAAGTATTATATAAATATCGGACTCTCAACTCTTAGTGCATTTGGAATCGCGGTTATACTTTTTATTATCCCATTTACAACAAACACTCTGCTTTTAGGAGTTGAATTTATTCTCTTTGGATTATTTAGCGGTATACTTTTAGTTCCGCTAAATGCAAAAATCCAGCATCTCTCTCCTGACATTCATCTTGGAACCGTTTTGGCTGGAAATAATTTTGTTCAAACACTTTTTATGTTCTCTTTTTTAGTGCTCACAACTATCTTCGCATACTTTGGCATGAATGCAAAAGTCCTCTTTTTTATTATTGGCATTGTTGCACTGTACCTGCTATATCTGCTTTTAAAGAGATATTTTGTTATGGCGGTTTGGACTCTTTTTGAGTCAATTTTAAAAATTCGTTATAGATGCACATATATAGGACTTGAGCATATTCCGAGAGATTCACCGATACTCTTGGCAGGGAATCATGTAAGTTGGATTGACTGGTTTATTGTTCAACTTCCTCTTGAGAAAAGAGTTGTTTTTTTGATTGATAAGGATATATATAACAACAAATTTCTAAAACCGATTTTTAAATTAGGCGATTTGATTCCTATATCGCAAAAAGCTTCAAAAGATTCGTTTATTGAAACCTCAATGAAATTAAAAAATGGTAAAATTGTGGCAATATTTCCGGAGGGTGAAATATCTAGAAGTTCTGATATCGCAAAATTTTATAGAGGCTATAAGTTTATCGATAGAAGCAGTGCTACGATTGTACCATTTTACATAGACGGTGTTTTTGGAAGTCTTTTTGCAAGACATAAAGGCGAGTATAAGAGGAATTTTTTTAGAAAAAGAGAGATAACACTCTATTTTGGCGAGCCGATATCTCATGATATAAAGGCTGATGAGCTAAGAGAGATAGTAATAAATTTAAAAAGGATATAAATTTGAGAACAACATTGATTATTGGTGCAGGTGGAGTAAGTCGCGTAGTTGTATATAAGTGCGTACAAAATGCGGACGTTTTTGGAAAAATTGTTTTAGCAAGCAGAACACTTAAGCGATGCCAAGATATAAAAGAAGAGCTCCCAAATGCTGATATAGAAGTGGCAACAGTAGATGCAGACTCAACTGAAGAGGTTATAAAACTTATAAACTCATGTAATCCTAGTATTGTTATAAATGTTGCACTTCCTTATCAGGATTTAGCGATTATGGATGCATGTATAGCTACAAAAACGCCATATCTTGACACTGCAAACTATGAACATCCGGATGAGGCTAAGTTTGAGTACAAGCTTCAGTGGGAGAGAGATGCGAAGTTTAAAGAAGCTGGCATTATGGGACTTTTGGGAAGCGGTTTTGACCCAGGGGCTACAAATGTGTTTTGTGCTTACGCCCAAAAACACTATTTTGACGAAATACACACCATAGATATACTTGATTGTAATGCAGGTGATCACGGTTACGCTTTTGCAACAAACTTTAATCCTGAGATAAATCTTCGTGAAGTTAGCGCAAACGGCAGATACTGGGAAAATGGCAAGTGGATTGAGACGAAGCCGTTAGAGATTATGCAAGTTTGGGATTATCCTGAAGTAGGACCAAAAGACAGCTACCTGCTTTACCATGAAGAGATGGAGTCGCTTGTAAAGCATATAAAAGGGCTAAAGCGCATAAGATTTTTTATGACATTCGGACAGAGCTATATAAAGCATATGGAAGTTTTACAAAATGTCGGCATGTTAGGCATCGAACCGGTTGAGCATAAAGGCATGATGATAACTCCGATTGAGTTTTTAAAAACACTTCTGCCTGACCCTGCATCTTTGGGTTCAAGAACTAAAGGAAAAACAAATATAGGAATAGTTGCCGAGGGTATCAAAGACGGCAAAAAGAGAAAAATCTACATCTATCAAGTAAAAGAGCATGAAGAGTGCTTCCGTGAAACTAACTCACAGGGTGTTTCATATACAACCGGAGTTCCTGCGATGATAGGCGCAAAACTTATGTTAAAAGGCATCTGGAGCGGAGTTGGCGTGTTTAACATGGAACAGATGAATCCTGATCCGTTTATGGAAGAGATGAACATTCAAGGGCTTCCTTGGCAGATAAAAGAGCTAGAAGCGTAGTCGATGGAGAGTTTAGAAAAAATCGCTACACCATACTACATGTGCGAGGAGTCTCTTCTTCGTGCAAACCTTGAAATCTTAAATCGTGTACAGATTGAGGGCGGAGCTAAAATCATCTTAGCTCTAAAGGGTTTTGCGATGTGGAGCACATTCCCTTTGGTAAAACAGTATCTCAAAGGGTGTACTTCAAGCGGACTCCATGAGGCACTTTTAGCACGAGAAGAGTTTGCAAAAGATGATAAAAATCTTGAGGTTCACACATATTCGCCTGCATACAAAGATGAAGATATAGACGAGATAGCACGCATATCCGACCACATAGTTTTCAACTCGCCAAATCAGCTTTTTAAGTACTCTCAACGGGTAAAAAAGATAAATCCTGCCGTGAGTTTATCGCTAAGAATAAACCCTGAACAGTCATCTTCTCCAAAAGATATCTACAATCCTTGCGGACTTTACAGCCGTTTGGGAACAACGCTTGCAAATTTCGACGAGAGAGTTTTGGGTCTGATTGACGGTCTTAATTTTCATGCACTTTGCGAACAGGATGTTGATGCACTTGAAGAAGTTTTAGAGGCGTTTGAAGCAAAGTTTTCAAAGTACTTTAAAGGTATGAAGTACATAAACTTCGGTGGCGGTCACCATATAACCAAAAAGGGTTATGATGTTGATAAGCTTATAAATATCATCAAAAATTTTAGAGCCAAATACGGCGTTGAAGTTTACCTAGAACCGGGAGAAGCGGTAGGTTGGCAGACAGGCGAACTTGTAAGTAGTGTTCTTGATATCGTCCATAACGGTATGGATATCGCCATCTTAGACACTTCGGCGGAGGCTCACATGCCAGACACTCTTGCGATGCCTTATCGTGCGATGGTGCGAGGAAGCGGCGAGGCTGGAGAGAAAAAATATACTTACAGATTTGGCGGAAATACGTGTTTGGCTGGTGACATCATGGGAGATTACTCTTTTGACGCACCACTCAAAGTTGGTGATAAAATTATTTTTGAAGACCAAATCCACTATACATTTGTGAAAAATACTACATTTAACGGTATTAAATTACCATCACTAGTTATAAAAAGAGAAGATGGAAGAGTAGATCTTATAAAAGAGTTTGGATATCAAGATTACAGAAATAGACTTTCATAAAGGAAAATAAAATGCAAGAAGATAAGCAAAGATGGAATGAGAGATATTTAGATAACCCGATGCCGCAGAGTGTTTCTCCGCTGCTTGAGAAATACATCTCACATGCAAAAGTGGGTCAAGCTGTAGATGTTGCTTGCGGAACAGGTAGAAATACGCATTTTTTGGCAAATTTAGGCTTTTTGGTTGATGCCGTAGATATTTCTGATTATGCACTTGATAAAGTTAAAAACAGTGCAATGATTACGAAAATCGATGCAGATTTAGATAAATATAATTTGGCACCAAATAGATATGATTTGATTGTAAATGTAAATTATCTAAATCGTCGTTTAGTTTCTCAGATGAAAGATGCTCTTTGTAGCGGTGGAGTTTTGATGTTTGAAACTTTTATAGTGGCTCATGGCGATTTTCATATTCCTACTACAAATTTAGATTATCTTTTAAGAAAAAATGAACTTCTACACTCTTTTATAGGACTTGATGTAATTTACTATGAAGAGAGAATCGATATAAACCTGAGAGGCGAGAAGGTAAAAGTAGCCTCTTTAGTGGCTAAAAAAGTATAACAGAACTACAAAAATTGCCGAAGAAAATAGTTTTCTTCGGCATAAATTTGCTTTTAACTTTTAAACTCGTTAATGCGAGAATCAAGCGAATGGGCTACTTCAAGTAAACGTTTAGAGTCATTTTCTATGCTGATAACTCTCTCTCTGTTTGAAGAAGAGTGATGGTTGATTTCACTTATTTTACATATAATTTCATCTGTATGTTTTACTATCATCTCAGAATCTTGAACAGATTTAATCGCGACTTCTATAGAGTGTTTCATTTCTGAAGATGTATAATTTATCTTTTCTTCAACATCTTTTGATATTGTTGTTAGTTTTTCCATGCCTTTAGCATTTTCATTCATTTTATCACTTACATCATTAATTGATTGAACGATTGTGCTGACACTCATTTCTATTTCAGATAGTGATTTTTGTGTTCTCTCAGCCAGTTTTCTAACCTCGTCAGCAACAACGGCAAAGCCGCGTCCGTGCTCACCTGCACGTGCTGCCTCTATTGCCGCGTTTAGTGCTAGAAGATTTGTTTGTTCAGCTATATCTTTGATTACGAGTAAAACACTCTTTACCTGATCCGCATCTTGTTTTAGATGTATTAATTGACCGGAAAGATCATTTTCTACTTCTATAAATATAGCAACTTCATTAACAAGCTGATCAAGTGCCTCTTTTGATGAATCTAAGTTTAAATTAGCTTGTGAAACTTTTTGCTGAGTTTCTCTTGCCATGGCGATAGATTTATCAAGAATATCTTTAATAGATCTGCTTTTATGTGTAGTATCTAAAACTATTGCACTCTCTTCTTCTATACTTTTATGGATTGAATGCGAAGACTCTGTTATTGTGTTTGCAATGGAAACATTTTCACTGCCCAGAGACTTAGCATCATTAATCGTATCCTGTATTGTGCTTACAAAGTCATTTACTGCATAAGCCGACTGAGCAAACTCATTTTCACGTAGAACCTCTATTCTTCTGGTTAGATCTTTGTCTCCGTCTACAAGAGCACGAATTCTAGAACGCAGTTCATCTAAAGGTGTAATGACCTCTTTTCCAAAAAACACACTAATAATAACAGCAAACGCAACAAATACTATGATAAGCGTAATGAGTAAAATCATTTTTGTGCTACTTATCTGTTTATCATTTGAATCAAGAGAGATAACAAGATTCATAACCCCCAGTATATCTCCTTCTTTTGCGTTGGCATGGCATGATAAGCAGCTTGTATCCGCTTGCATAGGATTTAGAAGTTGAATAGAGTGATGATTATTTTCTATTTTTTCAATAGTTTTAGGTTTTTTATCGGCGAAGACTTCTCTAATCATTGCATCGTTAGTGAATGTTTCACCCTCTCGCTTGTAAATTTCAAGCACAAGTTCAGATTTAGAAACATCTAGTGATTCAATTCCATGTATATCTCTAGCTTTGTTTAACGTATTCTCAACAACAGCAGGATCTCCTGCTAGCATACTTTGCGTAACTGTTTGAAATATAGATTGGCTTAACATGTCAAGAGACTGTTTTGCTGTTTTATTTGAAAAGTCGTTAAATGTATATGAGATATAAGTATACATTGAACCGACCGCAAGCACACCGAAAAATAGAATTGTAACAATAATACGAGATTTGACTGAAACTAACATTTACACCGTCCATAATGAAAAATTGTCATCATTTTAGCACAATTATAATTTCATAAAACTTTATTATAATCCCTCTAGTAAAATATACCAGAGCCTATCTACTTCGTTATTATTTAAAAAAAGTGTAGATTTATTTTGAAATAGCTCATTGAGTGCAGATTTTTTTATGCTAAATGTGTGAGAACATATTTTGTGTGTTGGCAAAAATGCACGAAGAAGTGAAATGTCATCTTCTATAATAGAAGAAGCACATAAAAAACATTCAAATTCATTATGCAATCTGCCCTCATGTTCTAGCAGTTTTACATAGGATTCTATAGCGACTCTTTTTGAATTTTGCTTATTCCAGTTTTGCGAGGCACTATCTAATAGCTCGAAATAAAACGGATCCAAGGTATCGGTATCTTTTAGATGTTTGTAAAAGAGTGCTGCGAAATCTTGCCAGTTTTTTAAAAGTTTATAATCATTTATCCACTTAAATCCGATATGAATCACATCTTTTAATCTGCCAATAGTTGATTTAGATGAGCTATCTTTTTCATAATCTATTTTAAATCCAAGATTAATAACACCGTGTCTTGCACCGTAAAATCTGTAAAGAGTATCTAAGTTATTTCTTGATAGTATTGTTACTATTAAATCTTCATCTTTAACTCTGTTAAGATTTAGAATAAAACCCTGCATTAACCGCTTCTTTTATACACATATTTTATTTTTTACTAAAAAATTATCTTGATATTATATTTTTTTAAACCTTTAATTAGTATAATGCAGCTCTTGTCTCTAAATAGACTAAGTTTCTTTAAAAAGAGATTAAATTTGTAATTTTATTACAAGAAAATGTAAATTTTAGGAGTTAATATGGTTGAGCATCATGATCTACTGAGATCATTCAAAGATAATTGCGGTTTTGGACTTGTAGCAAATATTAAAAACATAGCGTCACATAAAGTTTTAAATGATGCGGTAACTGCATTAGAGAGAATGATGCACCGCGGTGCTGTCGCAGCTGATGGTAAAACAGGGGATGGCAGCGGTCTGCTTTTATCTCTTCCGGAAGAGTTTCTTCGTGCAGAAGCGACAAAAAGAGGTGTTGAGTTGCCAAAACAGTTCGCTGTGGCATCAGTTTTTACAAAAAATCTGAAAAACTTAGATGTTATAGAAGAGATCTGTGAGGCGAATGATCTTAAGGTTGTTCTTCGCAGAGTTGTTCCGGTCGATATTAACGCACTTGGAGAACAGGCTTTAGCATCTTTGCCAAATATTGTTCAACTTTTTATTACTCCAAACTCGATTATGGCTACAAATAGATTTGATGCGCTTTTGTATCTCTCTCGCAAAGAGAGCGAGCATAAACTTATAGATGATAGAGATTTTTACATAGCATCAATGAGCTCAAAAGTTATCTCTTATAAAGGTCTTGTTATGCCAACGCATATCAAAGAGTTCTATAAAGATTTACAAGATGAAAACTTCAAAATCTCTTTTTCGCTCTTTCATCAAAGATTCTCAACAAATACTTTGCCTGAGTGGAAACTAGCACAACCGTTTCGTGCAGTAGCTCATAACGGTGAAATCAACTCTGTTGAGGGAAATCGTTTTAATGTTGAGATAAAGTCAGAGTCTATAAAGAGTGAAGTTTTTACGGATGAAGAGATACAGAGAATATTGCCGATTTTACAGCCTAGACTCTCAGATAGCGGTTCTGCGGATAACTTTTTTGAGTTTCTTTTAGTCAATGGAATGGATTTTTTCAAAGCTGTTCGTGCAGTTATTCCTGCAGCTTGGCAAAATGCTCCGCACATGGACCCTGAACTTCGTGCATTTTATGAGTTTCACTCTACGGTTTTTGAAGCTTGGGACGGTCCTGCAGCATTCTCTGTAACGGATGGAAGATATGTAGGATGTGTTCTTGATAGAAACGGTCTTCGCCCGTCAAAATACATAATAACAAAAGACGATACTCTTCTGATTGCAAGCGAGTATGGTGTTGTAGATATTGCCGAAGAGAACATCAAAGAGAGAGGACGTCTGCAGTCAGGCGAGATGCTGGGACTTGACCTTAAATATGGAAAAATACTTAAAAATAGCGAGATTAATGATTATTTAAAAAGTTCAAATCCATACATGAAATGGCTTAACGAGCATATGATTTATCTTCAAGAGCATGTTGTAGATCAATACATGTCGGCTTCTGAATATGATAAAGATGAGCTTATCGCAAGACAGAGATATTTCAATATTACACATGAAGTAATCGAGCAGGTAATTGAGCCGATGATTTTAGAGGGCAAAGAAGCAGTAGGATCTATGGGTGATGATACTCCTCTTGCGGCATTTTCAAACAAACAGAGAGCTTTTACCGATTTCTTTAAACAAAAATTTGCTCAAGTTACAAATCCTCCGATAGATCCGATTCGTGAAAAAGTGGTGATGAGTTTAAATACGGGCTTTGGAGAAGTTCATAATATCCTTGATGAAGCTCCTTTCCATGCACACCGTCTAAAGTCTATTTCACCAATTATTACAAGTGAAAAATTGCATATTTTAAAATCATTCGGAGATAAAAAATCACCTAGTTATCAAGATTTTTATCAAAGTAAAACATTTTCTACGGCGTATGAAAAAGATTTGAAAAACTCTTTAGACTCTTTGGTTGCTAGAGTTATTGAATCTGTAAAAAATGATGGCACGAGAATTATTATTTTGGATGATTATGAATTTAGCAAGAAAAAGAGAGTTATACCGATGGCTATGGCAATCGGACGTATCAATATAGCACTTTTAAAAGCAAAAGTTCGCCATCTTGCATCTTTGGTTGCGGTTACCGGAGAAGTGTATGATCCTCATGCTGCGGCTGTGCTTATAGGTTATGGTGCAAATGCAATCCACCCAAAATTATTGGCTGAGACTGTAGTGGAACATACAAAGCGATCTAATGCAATTACACTTGATTGCCATACGGCTTTAAAATCGGTTCACAGTGCCCTAAATGCCGGAATTTTGAAAATTATGTCTAAGATGGGAATTTCAACTATTGCATCATATAGAAATGCAGGTTTGTTTGATGTGATGGGTCTTAGCCGTGAAATAGTTCGTGAATGTTTTGAGATGTCAAATTCCGCCCTGAACGGTTTAGGATATGATGATATAGATGCAAAACTATTAAAATATCACACAGAAGCATACAACAGTGACGGATTTAATAAAATTTTCCCTCTAAATATCGGTGGATATTATAAATTTTATACAAATCAGGAGCATCATGATTTCGGTCCTGCTGTAATTCAGGCTATTCACGCCATGTCAGAGAGCGGAAGCAAGAAGGATTATGATAGATTAAGAAATCTTGTAAACAAAAGAGGACTGAAATTTATCCGTGACTTTTTTGAGATTAAATCTGATAAAAAACCTATAGATATCTCTGAAGTTGAGCCTAAAGAGGCTATATTTAAAAGATTTGCATCTGCGGCTATGAGTCTTGGTTCTATCTCTCCCGAGGCACATGAAACTATTGCAATGGCAATGAATCAAATAGGTGCTCAGTCAAACTCCGGAGAGGGTGGAGAGGATGATGAGAGATTCGGAACTAATCGAAACTCAAAGATTAAGCAGGTCGCATCAGGCAGATTTGGCGTAACTCCGGCATATCTAAGAAGTGCCGAGGAGATCCAGATAAAAGTTGCTCAAGGGGCAAAACCGGGTGAGGGCGGACAGCTTCCTGGGCATAAAGTATCTCCGCTTATTGGAAAGCTTCGCTATACGGTTCCGGGCGTTACGCTTATTTCGCCTCCGCCGCATCATGATATCTATTCGATTGAAGATTTGGCACAGCTTATCTTTGATGTAAAACAGGTAAATCCTAAAGCAAGAGTTGCGGTTAAACTTGTTTCTACTCTTGGTGTAGGAACGATTGCGGCAGGCGTCGCAAAAGCTTATGCAGATAAAATTATTATCTCAGGCGGTGACGGTGGAACGGGTGCCGCACCTCTTACTTCTATAAAATTTGCAGGAAATCCTTGGGAACTTGGACTTAGTGAAGCACATAACGCTCTAAAAGCAAATAACCTTAGAGGTCTTGTAGAAGTTCAAGCAGACGGTGGTTTAAAATCTGGGCTTGATGTTGTAAAAGCCGCACTCTTAGGTGCGGAGAGCTACGCATTCGGTACTGGAGTTTTAACGATTGTCGGTTGTAAGATGCTTCGTATATGCCATGTAAACAAATGCAGTGTTGGTATTGCAACGCAAAATGAGATGCTTCGTCAAGAATTTTTCAAAGGACATGTACATCAACTTGTAAACTATTTTACGCTCTTAGCAGAAGATATCCGCTCAATTATGGCGCAGCTTGGATTTAGAACTATAGAAGAGATGGTAGGCAGAAGCGATCTCTTAAAAGTTGTAGATGATAAATTTGCTCAAAAATTTGATTTTAGTGCAGTTTTACATCAAGAAGCAGGTGTTAATACATGTCAGCAGAAGTTTAACCACCCGTTTGATGATAACGCTTTTGAAAAAGATGTTCTAAAAGAGGCGATGAGCGCGATTAAACATCCGCAAAATCCTGTAAGAATCAACAGAGATATTACAAATGTAAATAGAAGCTTCGGTGCGCTTATCAGCGGTGAAATAGCAGAATATTACGGTAATAAAGGGTTGGAAAGAAATACTATCCGCATAAATTTAACTGGAATATCAGGTCAAGCTCTCGGTGCATTTTTGATTCCGGGAATTTCGATATATCTAAGAGGCGTTGCAAACGACTATATCGGTAAAGGCATGCACGGCGGTAAGATAGTTATAACATCTCAAAACGACGGAGAAGCGTATGCTGCCGGCGGAAATACATGTCTTTACGGTGCAACCGGCGGAAAACTATATATCTCTGGAAGCGTTGGAGAGAGATTTGCAGTTCGTAACTCAGGAGCACTTGCTATTGTCGAGGGAACGGGAGATAACGCATGTGAGTATATGACTGGCGGTGTCGTCGTAATTTTGGGTAAAACAGGAATCAATTTCGGTGCGGGTATGACAGGCGGAATCAGCTTTGTCTACGATGAAGAACATAAATTTGTCGAAAATGCAAACCGTGAGCTGGTAGAACTTGTAAGAATTGACACGGATGAGTCGGATGAAGCAAGACACTATCTCAAAAAACTTTTGAAAAATTATGTTGTCGAGACCCAGAGTAAAAAAGCAAAAGCACTGCTTGATAATTTTAGAGTTGAAGTTAGAAATTTCTGGCTTGTAAAACCTAAAAATTTAACTAAATTACCAATGAATTTAGAGATTGGAGATTAATCATGAGAGAATATTTAACAATAGATAGAATAGAAGCCAGAAAAAGATTAGTCGTTGAGAGAACAAAAGATTTTGGCGAGATTTATGAGGTTTTTGATAAGAGTGAAGCGGCAACTCAAAGCGAGAGATGTATTCAGTGCGGAGATCCTTTTTGTCTAAACAAATGTCCGCTGCATAACTATGTTCCACAGTGGCTAAAAGCGGTAAGTGAAAAAGATTTGGAGTTTGCTTTTAAACTCTCAAATGAGCCGTCACCGTTTCCTGAGGTTATGGGGAGAGTTTGTCCTCATGACAGGCTTTGCGAGGGCGATTGTACGCTTAATGACGGACATGGTGCGATTACAATCGGTTCTGTTGAGACTTTTATAACAGAAGAGGGATTTAAGGCTGGATTTAAACCTGATTTTCCAGGAATTACAACAGATAAAAAAGTTGCAATCATAGGAAGCGGACCTGCAGGACTCTCTGCTGCAACATATCTGCTTCGCTCGGGAATAGCCGTTACAATGTATGAGAGAAGCGACAGGGCAGGCGGGCTTTTAACATATGGAATCCCAAATTTTAAACTTGATAAAAAGATAGTAGAACGTCGTGTGAAGTATCTTTTAGAAGCTGGAATGGAGCTTGTGCTTAACTGTGAAGTTGGTCGTGATATCACTTTTGAAGAGATAGCGGATAAGCATGATGCGATGTTTATCGGGGTAGGGGCTACAAAAGCTAAAATAGCGTCTATAAATGGTGAAAAAGCAAGCAATGTTTATAAAGCAATGGACTACCTGACAGCGATTCAGAAAAAAAATTTCAAACTCTCTTATAATAAAAAGTTCGATTTTAAAGATAAAGATGTTGTGGTAGTCGGTGGTGGCGATACTGCAATGGATTGTCTGCGAACTGCAAAAAGAGATGGTGCAAAGAGCGTTACATGTCTTTACCGTCGTGATGCATACAATATGCCTGGAAGCCAAAAAGAGTATAAAAATGCTATGGAAGAGGGTGTTGATTTTACATTCTTTGTTTCTCCAAAAGAGATAATTTTAAACGACAAAGGCAACGCAATCGCAGTTGAAGTTATAAGAACTACTCTTGGTGCAAAAGATGAAAGCGGTCGTCAAAAAATGGAAGAGATAAGAGGGAGTGAGTTTAGAGTAAGTGCGGATGTAGTTATCATGTCACTGGGCTTTGATCCTGAAGTTCCGTCATTTTTGCACGAGAACGGTATCGAGACAAATAAGTGGGGCGGCATCGTCATCAATGAAGATACTCATGAAACAACCACTGCAGGTATTTATGCAGGCGGCGACTGTTACAGAGGTGCCGATTTGGTCGTAAGCGCCGCATATGACGGTCGTGAAGCTGCAAGAAGTATTGTTAAATTACTTTTAAAATAGTTACTTTTTTTCACATGTACTTAAAATTACATGTGAAAAATATTCTCAATCAAGTAAACACTCCTATTTAAATATTCATCAAATAAAGTATAAATTTGATATAATCCCAACCATTATTATAAAAAAGGATACTTTTTGAACCTACTTAGCATTTTTTCTAGAAGCACAAATAAAAATCAACCAGTTAAAAGTGAAGCTCCGTCTCATTGGGTAAAGTGTAAATCTTGCCAATCTTTGATGTTTTATAAAGAGGTTGAAAATCAGAAACATGTTTGTCCAAAGTGTGGTTATCACATTCGAATCGGCGTAAAAGAGAGAATTGAACTTTTAGCGGATGATGGAACTTTTATTGAGCATGATGAAAATTTAAAACCTATAGATCCGCTAAAATTTGTAGATAAAATATCATACAAGCAGAGACTTGAAGAGGCATATGCAAAAACAGGTAAGAGATCATCTGTAGTGAGCGGCGAGTGTAAAATGAACGGTGTTGATGCTCAGCTTGTAATATTTGATTTTGCTTTTATGGGCGGATCTCTTGGTTCTGTAGAAGGTGAAAAAATTGTTCGTGCGGTAAATCGTGCAATAGAGAAGAGACAAGGTTTGATAATTCTTAGTGCCAGCGGTGGTGCCAGAATGCAGGAGAGTACATTTTCACTACTTCAAATGAGTAAAACTTCCGCAGCTTTAGCAAAACTCTCAAGTCATAATCTTCCATATATTTCAGTTCTTACAGATCCGACTATGGGCGGAGTTAGTGCCTCTTTTGCAACGCTTGGCGATATTATCATAGCTGAGCCGGGTGCATTGGTTGGTTTTGCAGGGCAAAGGGTTATAGAACAAACAATCGGTTCTGCCCTTCCGGACGGTTTTCAGAGAGCTGAGTTTTTACTAGAAAAAGGTTCTATCGATATGATTGTAAATAGAAATAGCCTTAAAAAAACACTCTCAGATTTACTAACACTTCTCAAAGTTGCTTAATGCGGCTTTATGCACTCTGTGATCAAGATTTTCTAGATAAGAGAGGTCTCTCTCTAGAGGATTTTGTTTCTATAGCAAAGCAAAAAAATGCAGAAATTATCCAGTATCGCAACAAAAGTGCAGATGTTGCATTTATAAAACAGCAGCTTATAAAAATTAGAAAAATATATGACGGTTTTTTGATAGTTAATGATGCATATGAACTTATAGAGTTTTGCGATGGCGTTCATGTAGGGCAAGAAGACCTTAAAGAGATAGACAAAGATATATTTACAGCCGTTAAAATCTTAAGAAGTGTTATAAAAAAAGATAAGATTTTAGGCATATCTACGCACAACAAAGAAGAAGTCCTACAAGCAAATGATATGGATTTAAACTATATAGGTTTAGGTGCATACAGAAGTACAAATACCAAGAGCGACGTATTAACCGTTCTTGGAGAAAAACTTGATGAAATTGCTTTACATTCCAAACATTTAGTCGCAGCAATAGGCGGTGTGAAAGAAGATGATAAATTTTTGCATGTGACTTATCACGTTATAGGCAGTGGGCTAATTCGGTGAATATAGAGATAATATCAATCGCAAAAAAAGAGAATTCTATTTATGACCCTCTTTATAAAGAGCTAATAAAAATGATTTCTCGTTTTGCAAAAGTGCAAGATATAGAACTTTTTAATAAAGATGTAACAAAAGCACACACTATCTCACCCGAAGCCTCTAAAATGGCATATACAAAGATTTTAGAACCTTATATATCAAAAAATTTTAGTGTTACACTGCATCCTGATGGAAAAATAATAGATAGTTATGAATTTAGTAAGCTATTAGATGGTAAAATTGCGATTAAATTTTTCATAGGTGGAGCTTACGGCTTTGAGGACGACTTTTTAAAGAAAAGTGATGCCGTTATAAGTTTAGGAAATATTACCATGAGCCATAAAATTGCAAAAGCCGTTTTGCTTGAGCAGATTTATAGAGGTTTTTCGATTTTAAGTAACCATCCATATCACAAATAAGGAATACAAGTGCAAGATAGCGAGTTAAAGTATTTTAAAGAGATTCTTGAAAGTAGAAAAGAGCAGATTATTAAAAACATTAGGGGCGTAAACGCAGAGTTGGATCAGTTGAGTTCGTTAGAATTAAACGATGAAGGTGATCATGCATCTGTAGACAATAGCTCTATGGTAGAGAGTGCAATTATACAGCAGCAAGAAAAAGAGTTAAGAGAAATCAATGTAACACTTGGAAAAATTGTAACCGGTGATTATGGAATTTGTGAAATGTGTGAAGATCCGATAGGATTTCAGAGGCTAAAAGTGAAACCTCATGCCATATATTGTATAGATTGTAGAGAAATCGTAGAAAAAAATAAGTAAGGAGTAAATTATGCATATAAAAAAATACACTGTAGCGGCATTTATATTAATTGTCTTAGTCGGTTGGTATGTTTATGCTTTTATAACGCAAGAGAGCATGAGTATTGACTTTTTCGGAATAACGCTGCCATCGCTTTCAGTGGCAATGTGGGTTGTCGCGCCTCTTGTGATTTTATATATAGCAAGCGTAATGCATATGTCGTTTTACTCACTTTTGGGAAATTTAAAGCTCCGCAAGTATGAGAAAGATTATGAAAAAATCATCGAAGCGGTTATGGATGCTTTTCTTTCAAAAGAGAACCGTTCTCATCTATTTAAAACAGATAAATATAAACTTTTAGGCTCTTTGATTGATAATGCAGTAATATTCCCTACTCAAGAGTTTAACGTAATCAGTGATAACAGAAAGTTAAATGAAGTTCTTAGTGCAATAAACAATATCAGAAACGGAGCTGTTGCTGATTTGAAAAAATATTCACTCTCTCCGTCAAATGCACTTGTTATACAAAATGAGAGAAATAGATATAAAAAGGGCGATATCAGTGCTGATGATATATTAAACGCTAAAGATAGATATGATGTGAGTTTACGCAAAGAGGCTTATGTCGATTTTGTTAAAAATGCAAAACTTGAAGCAATTGAGAAGTATAAGAGTTATATGACAAAAGAGTCACTTCTTATAATTTTGTCAAGAATTAATGCAGATGCTAATACTATAGTAATTCCAAATGATTCATTGATACAGTTTTTTAAAGATTTGGAATTAGATTCAAATAATTATATACAGGCATCAAAACAGTTGTCTCATGCAATGCTTCCGGAACAGAGAATTAAGCTATTTGAAACGCTAAGCAATGAGAGTGATATTGCAATGGAAGCGTATCTATTTACCCTGTTTGATTTAGAGATGTTAACACCTGCAAAAGATATTCTAGATCTTTCACAGCCAAATGAGTATATGCGTTTTAGAGCTTATGCTTCCCTAAAAGAGTGCGGAAAAAATTTCAATATTAATCTTTTTGTATAGCTTGTTTACCAAATGATAAAAAACCTCTCTTTCGATAAGCCGGTATATGTCCTAGCTCCACTTGCAGGGTATACCGATTTGCCTTTTAGAAGCGTTGTTAAAAAATTTGGAGCAGATTTGACCGTAAGTGAAATGCTTAGTTCAAACGCTCTGGCTTACGGTTCTGCAAAAACACTTCACATGATAGAAAAAAGTCCAAATGAAGATCCATACTCCGTTCAAATTGCAGGCTCCGAAGTAGATATTATAAAACGTGCAGTCGAAGTCTTAAATGAGCAAGATGGCATAGATATAATAGATCTTAATTGCGGTTGCCCTGTTCCTAAAATAGTAGGTCACGGAAGTGGAAGCTCTCTTCTTTTAAATCTTCCTCTTATGGGTGATATTATAAAAACTATCAAAGACACGTCCAATAAGAGCCTTACAAGTGTAAAAATAAGACTTGGTTTTGAGAAAAAAAATCATATAGAAATAGCAAAAATGGTTGAAGACAGCGGAGCAGATTTTTTAGCCGTTCATGGCAGAACACGTGCCGGAAAGTTTAAATCGGCAGTTGATTATGATGCAATAAGAGAGATCAAAGAAGCTGTAAAAATTCCGGTAATTGCAAACGGAGATATCGACTCTTACGAAAAGGCAAAGTGGGTTCTGGAGCATACTGGAACTGATGGAGTTATGATAGGAAGAGGTGCAATCGGTGCTCCTTGGATATTTCATCAGCTTAAAAACGGAACTGAGCACATTGACAAAAATATTAAGCATGCTATAATCATGGAGCATTTTGACAAGATGATAGAGTTCCATAGTGCTCATGGTGTTCCTATGTTTAGAAAACATACACATACCTACTCTAAAGGTTACAGAGGCGCTTCGCTCCTTAGGGATGGCGTAAACCGCATAGTGGATGCTGAAGAGTATCGCGCTTTAATAGATGATTTTTTTAAAAATAGTGAGACAGTTTGTTAAAAATAAGCAACACAATTAAGACATTAGATGAGAGTGATATAGGAGATAACCTACTGCACTATGATTATAATGTTAAACATCTTTTAACTCTTATAAGAAAAGGCATAAGCGAGGATGACCCTCATTTCTTAAGCTCTTACCGTTCTTTTGAGGGAGAAGTGTTTGAGAATTTTGTTTATGAAAAACTTTTGATATATGCGGCTCAAAATGAAAATATAGAAAAGTTTGTTTTAAAAGGCTTCCATCAAGATAGAATAAAAGCACATGCAAATACTCTCTCTATAAGTGAAAAGCAGCAGATTGTTTATCGAACTAAAAACAGAGAGATTAGCGAATTTGATGCTATGTTTATTACAAAAGACAAAGAGCTCTATTTTGTAGAGATGACTCTTGTAAAATCAGTTTTAAAACTTAGAAAAAGACTTAGAAAAAAGAAAGCTCTTTTAGAGATTATCTTTCCAAATTATGTGATAAAAGCATTAATTATTTTAAATGATGGTGCTACCGGAGCCAGACAGTTTCCTTCTTACTGTAATGTTTGGTTTACAGAGGAGTTTTCTGCCAAAGCCGTACTTGAGTATATTGTAGATACTGATTCTAAAAAGCTTCTTCCTAAAAAAAGACCAAAATCTCCAAAGATGATAGAAGCACACACTCTAAAACTTTATCCTTTTAGATATTACAATACAATTTCATGGATAACAAAAAGCTTGCGAGCACATAAGAAACATATTTTAGATATGAATTTTCTAATGAGTGAAAAAGTTCAAAGATACCATGACCTTTATAATAAATTTTATATCGGCTATATTGATGCGGTTGAAATAAGAGACGAATTGGCTTTGGATAGTAATTATAAAGATGATCACAGAGTGATTGTGGCGATAGAGAAGAAGCACTCAGAAGAGATAGTTTTAACTTACTATGTGCAACAAGCTCGTAAAAATCTCTATCTCTACTCATATGACGATAACCAAAAAATCGTAAAAGAGAAGAAAGATCCATACGGTATTACCATAACAGAGGTATATCACATAAGCAAAATGATGGGTGAAGAGTATAAACTTAATATATCAAATCTTCATACAATTAAAAAACTTCTTCAAGAGAGAACCTTAACTGAGAGTTAAGCCTCATACAGTATAGAAGCCGCTTTTTCTTTATATGTCTGTAGAGGCTCTTTAATCTTCGTGTCACTGCTTAAAAATCTTTCAAGCTCATGGTGTCTACTTTGCAAGATAGTGTTAAAATCATCCTGTGAAGCTGGTCTATTATCTGTGAATTTATCAAGAATAATATTCCCTTTGCCCATTAAAACAAGGTAGCTTTGATCTCCAAAGTCGAGCATAACAACACTGTTCTCACCATCAAGAGGTTTCTGAAATCTAATGCTTACATTTTTACTGTCTAAATTGAAATTTTCTATAATCTGTTCATTATTTGGGCTCTCTTTGTCCCCTTTAAAAAGCCAAGAAGAAGGTTCTTTCCTGTTTTGGGCAGTAGCAGAGATTCTTTTTTTAATATAAAAGAGAGTTATAATCCCTAATATAAGGATAGTTACAACTATGTAGTAGCTAGCAGATATATCATCATCTTTTTTTGTGGGAAGAGAATTTAGAGAAGGAGTTTGTGCTTCTTTTGCCTCCTGAGCGTTTGCAGTCGGCAGAGATGTTGTGGCGAATCTGAGCCTTAGCCCGTAAGCATCAGATGTTTTTGAAGCTTGCAAAGTTACACTCGGCGGTACTTCTGCAACTATTTCCGTATAATCTTGCATAGGCGTAATAGTGATTGATTTTATATATTTTGATGTAAGTTGTTTGATTTTTGATGACTCTATAGAGGCATTTTGAAGCTTAATAGAGATAGAAGAATCACCGACTCTCTGTTTTATAACCCCGTCATACGGAGTATCAAACGTAATCATGACGTCTACTCTATCAGTTCTGTCATAAATATTATAACTTAGAATTTTTGAAGCATAAAGAGCCAAGGGAAGAATAAAAATAAGAAGATATTTAATCATAATCGCTCTTTTGCAAGATGGTATAAAACGGCACTTGAATCTAAGATTTCATTAATACGAATTGCAAGATTTTTTTCATATACCATAACCTCGCCTTTGCCTAATATACGACCGTTTACATAAGATTCCACACTCTCCCCGGCAGGTTTTTTTAGATCTATAATAGAACCTTTTGTAAGTTTTAAAATCTCCCCGATAGAGAGTTCAGTTTCACCCAAATCAGATATGAATTCAACCTCCATATCCAACAGTCCCGAATAGTCCATCCATGAAAGTTCTTCATCAGGATCAAATACGGACTCTTTTGCTCCGTAATTGTATTTTTTATGTCTCAACTATAATTCCTTGATAGCAATAATCATTTCATCATTCTCAATTTTTAAAACTTTTATTTCATCATGCTCAAGATCAAAACTGCCTATTTTCTCAAAATGCGGAGTAAACATATTGTAAGCATATTCATTAGTCTTTTGTGCTAGAACTTTAGCACTTCCGACTATCAAGTTTGTTGTCTCAAGCATCATATCAACTAAAGTCTCTTCATCGCTCTCATCCTCTTCTAAAAGAGCAGTCGCAACTCTTTGTGCAAAACCGAGTGATGCAGCGATATAAATTCTATATTTTTTTGAGCTTATCGTCTCTATATCTATATAAGCAATAAGTGTTCTCATTTGAGCCGTCTCATCGTTAATCTCATGTGGAACTCTGATTTGGTGAATACAAAAATTTTGTGAAGCTTCCATAATTATGTTTAACATTCTTTAACCCCTATTTGAAATGATTATACTTCAATGAATCTCAAAGTAAAATTAAACGCTGATTTAGATGATATAATTCGAAAAAAAAGTTTTAGCATATGATAGAGTTGATTTTTTTAGGTATAGGCGTCGGTCTCTTATCGGGATTTTTCGGCATCGGCGGCGGAACCATACTTGTTCCTTCTCTCATGTTGCTTGGACATCAAATAAAAGATGCGATAGGTATTTCTGTTATACAGATGGTTTTTAGTTCTGCTTATGGCAGTTATTTAAACAGGAGAAACAAAACTCTAGATGTCTCTATGGGCTTGGTTATCGGCAGCGGTGGTTTTATAGGTGCTCTTTTGAGCGGGTTTATAGTATCAAAAATTGATGATAAAACTCTAGAAGTTATATTTTTATCTTTTGCCGCTTTTGCTCTTATTAGACTTTTCTTTAAAACGAAGCAGGGTGCTGTACAAAAAGATGTAAATAGAGCTATTCTTTTTACCATCGGTCTAGTTTTAGGGGTATTGGGAATGCTAATCGGTGTTGGAGGAAGTATACTTTTAGTTCCGATACTTGTGGGATTTTTACATGTAGATCTTAAAAGAGCAATATCTTCAGGTCTCTTTTTTGTAGTTTTTTCATCTGTTTCCGGTCTTGTTTCTCACTCATTAAGCAGAGAGATAGATTTTTACAGCGGTATAATTATAGGTTTATCATCGCTTGTAGGAGTATATATAGGAATACACCTTAAGGATAAAGTAGATGCAGTATTGCAAAAAAAATTGTTAGTAGGTTTTTATCTTTTAATAGTAATATATTTAACAAAAAGAATATTTTTTTAGAGGGAATGAGCAGTAAATGAAAAATAGAGATGTCATCAAGATAACAGGTGCCAGAGAGAACAATTTAAAAAATATATCGCTTGAGATACCGAAAAATCAGCTAGTAGTTTTTACTGGATTAAGCGGAAGCGGGAAGTCAACTTTGGCTTTTGATACGCTTTACGCCGAGGGACAAAGACGCTACATGGAGTCACTCTCTTCCTATGCAAGGCAGTTTCTTGATCGCGTCGGCAAACCTGATGTGGATAAAATTGAGGGACTTACGCCGGCAATTGCCATAGACCAGAAAACAACCTCTAAAAATCCACGTTCAACCGTAGGAACAATTACCGAGATATATGACTACTTGAGGCTTCTGTACGCTCGTGTTGGGACTCAGCATTGCCATAAGTGCAATAAAGAGATCTCCCAGATGAGTGCTTCGGATATTATCGCTCAAGTTGCAAAACTCCCGGAGGATGCAAAACTTGTCATCATGGCTCCGATTGTAAATGAAAAGAAAGGCGCTTATGCCGATGTAATCGAATCTTTAGTTCATAAAGGTTATGTGAGAGCTATGATAGACGGTGTAATGGTGCGTTTGGATGAGGAGATAGAGCTCTCTAAAACAAAAAAACATACCATAAAGGTAGTAATTGACAGGGTTGTAGTTAAGCCGGAAAACAAAGAGAGAATAGCTGCCGATGTTGAAAAAGCCTTAAAAGAGAGCTATGGCGAACTTGAAGTTGAGATACTAAATCACGAAGAGTTGGGTTTAAAACACTCACATATCCACTACAGCGAGCATAATGCATGTTTTGACTGTAAGATAAGTTTTGAGCCGCTTGAGCCGCTTTCTTTCTCTTTTAACTCTCCAAAGGGTGCATGTAGTGAGTGTGACGGACTTGGGATTCGTTATGCGCTTGACCATGACAAGATAATCGACAGGGATTTGAGCATAGAGAGTGGTGCGGTTAAGATAATTTACGGCTTTAACAAGGGATACTATTTCGCATTTTTAAAAGGGTTTTGTACAGCAAACGGTATTGATACTAAAATTCCCTATTCTGATCTTGAAGAGTACCAAAAAAAGGCTATTTTACACGGCGGAATCGATGAAGTAAGTTTTTTATGGAAGAGCCATGAAGTAAAAAGAGTATGGCCCGGAATCGTTAAGATAGCTTACGATATGTTCAAAGATGAAAAAGAGCTTTCAGACTACATGAGTGAAAAAACATGCAGCGTATGTAATTCGCATAGATTAAAAAGAGAGTCTTTAGCCGTAAAAGTTGCAGGGAGAGGTATCGCTGAAATTTTGGATATGCCTATTTCAAAAAGTTACGAATGGTTTGGAAATAAAGATAATTTTATCAATTTAACAAAACAAAATACGCAAATATCCGAGCCGATTTTAAATGAGATCAGAGAGAGGCTCTACTTTTTGTTTGATGTCGGACTCGGCTACATAACGCTAGGTCGTGATGCAAGAACCATAAGCGGCGGCGAGGCACAAAGGATTCGCATTGCTTCGCAGATTGGAAGCGGTTTGACGGGTGTTTTATATGTTTTAGATGAACCGAGTATCGGGCTTCATGAAAGGGATACTTTAAAACTCATCAGAACGCTTAGAAGTCTTCAGGAAAAGGGGAACAGCGTTATCGTTGTCGAACATGACAAAGAGACTATAGAAAATGCAGATTTTATAGTAGATATAGGAAGCGGTGCGGGAAAATTTGGCGGAGAGGTTGTTTTTGCCGGAACTTTGGATAAGCTGAAAAAAGCTAAAACACTTACGGCTGATTATCTCTACGGCAGAAAAAAGATAGAGTATTTTTATAGACGCAAACAAGAGAAATTTATAGAGATAAAAAATGTAACGTTAAACAATATTAATAATCTAAGTGCGAAAATACCGTTAAATAATTTTGTATGTATTACAGGTGTTAGCGGAAGCGGAAAAAGCTCTTTGATGCTTCAAACGCTTCTTCCGACTGCTCGAGAGTTGCTAAACCATGCGAGAAAAGTAAATAAAGTTGCCGGTGTGGAGATAACAGGTCTTGAACATGTGGATAAAGTAATTTACCTAGACCAAAGCCCAATCGGACGTACTCCAAGATCCAATCCGGCAACATATACGGGTGTAATGGATGAGATAAGAAATCTTTTTGCTCAAACAAAAGAGGCACAGATAAGAGGCTATACAAGTTCAAGATTTAGCTTTAACGTCAAAGGCGGAAGATGCGAGAAGTGTCAAGGCGAGGGCGAAAACAAGATAGAGATGCACTTCTTGCCGGACATTATGGTCAAATGTGATACATGTCACGGCACAAGATACAATCAGCAGACTTTGGAAGTTTTATATAAAGGCAAAACTATCTCTGATGTGCTAAATATGAGTGTGGATGAGGCTTTTGAATTTTTCAAACCGATTCCAAAAATACACCAGATTCTCTCTACGCTTGTTGATGTAGGTTTGGGTTACATTACCCTCGGGCAAAACGCGGTAACGCTCTCAGGCGGTGAAGCTCAAAGAATTAAACTCTCAAAAGAACTCAGCCGCAGAGATACCGGTAAAACTCTATATGTCCTTGATGAGCCGACAACTGGGCTTCACTTTGCAGATGTCGATAGACTAACCGGAGTTCTTCATAAGTTTGTAGAGCTTGGAAATTCGGTACTTATCATAGAACATAATCTTGACATGATAAAAAATGCCGACTATGTTATAGATATGGGACCTGAAGGCGGAAACGGCGGCGGTCTAATCATCGCAGAGGGAACTCCTGAAGAGGTGGCTGGTAGTCATGAGAAGACAGGAAGCTATACAGGTAAATATTTAGAAAAAGAGCTGGCACTTCACAATAAATAATCAAGGAAACAGATGCAACAGATAAAACTTACAGAATATAGCCACGGAGCAGGATGCGGATGTAAAATCTCTCCGATGTTGCTTGAGGAGATACTAAAAGACAGCTCTTTTGAAACTTTTTATCCAGAGCTTCTTGTCGGAAATGAGCATAAAGACGATGCGGCGGCATTTGATTTAGGCAACGGTACTTCCGTTTTATCAACTACCGACTTTTTTATGCCCATAGTTGATGACCCTTTTACTTTCGGACGAATTGCCGCTACAAATGCCCTTAGTGATATTTATGCGATGGGAGGAACGCCGCTTATGGCTATTGCTATCTTTGGATGGCCTATCGACAAACTCTCTGCAGAAGTGGCACGTGAAGTTATAGAGGGCGGTCGAGCCGTCTGTAGAGAGAGCGGCATTCCGCTTGCAGGAGGTCACTCCATAGATTCGCCGGAACCAATATTTGGGCTTGCGGTTACGGGTTTAGCTGAAAATAAAAATCTCATGATGAACCGCGGTGCAAAAGAGGATTGTTTTATATTTATTACAAAACCTATCGGTATTGGGATACTGACAACTGCACAAAAGCAGAAAAAGATTGAAGCCACAGAACTTGAGGCGGCGATAGAAGCGATGGTAACATTAAACAAAATAGGCTTAGTCCTTGCACCGTTGGAGAGTGTTGCAACCATGACGGATGTAACCGGATTTGGTCTTCTGGGACATTTAAGCGAAGTGTGTGAGGCAAGCAATATAAGTGCTAAGATATACTTTGATAAAGTTCCGCTTCTGCCAAATGTGGAAAAATACAGAGCTATGGGGTGTATAGCAGGAGGGTCTCGTAAAAATTTTCTAAGTTATGGAAATAAAATAAGTACGATGACACAGCAGCAGCAAGAGATACTTTGTGATCCGCAAACATCGGGAGGACTTCTTGTTTTTGTTAAAAAGGATGGAGCAGAAGAGTTCTATGACCTCATTCGCAAAATGGATTTAACCCTTGAACCGATAGGTGAAACTATATCAAAAGGTATTTATGCGGTAGAGGTTCTATAGGTGTTGAAACTGTATGATGATTTTAAATCCATAGTCTTAAGCAACACTCCGCTTCTTGACGTTCGTGCGCCTGTTGAGTTTAAAAGAGGCGCATTTTTAAATGCCGTAAATCTTCCTATCATGGATGATGAAGAGAGACATCTAGTCGGCACATGCTACAAAAACAGCGGCAATGAAAAAGCTGTAGAGCTTGGGCATCAGCTTGTGAGTGGTGATGTAAGAGAACGTCGCATTATGGCATGGATAGAGTTTATGGATGCAAACCCGAATGCTCTTTTGTACTGCTTTAGAGGAGGACAACGCTCTAAAATATCTCAAATGTGGCTGCATGAGTATGGCAGAGAGATTGTGCGGCTCAAAGGCGGATATAAGGCGTTTAGAAATTTTTTGATTCAATCTCTGGATGAGGCTTATGGATACTTTAAGCCTATTATACTTGGGGGAAGAACCGGTTGCGGTAAAACTTTGCAGCTAAAAGAGATCTCAAATGCTGTAGATCTTGAAGCTCTTGCAAATCATAGAGGTTCTTCGTTCGGTCAGAGGATTACGCCGCAAACTTCACAGATTGATTTTGAAAACAATCTCGCTTATGCAATGATTCAAAAGATAGAACGGGGAGCGGACTATCTTGTTTTTGAGGATGAAGGAAAACATATCGGCTCCGTTTTTATGCCAAATAGTTTTATTTCGGCAATGCAAGAAGCACCTCTGCTTGTTTTAGAGACTCCAATGGATGAGAGGGTTGAGATAACACTTAGAGAGTATGTCATGGAAGCACAAAATATTTACGGTGCAGAGGGTTTTCTTGAATGGGAAAATAGTATAAAAAACTCTATGAAACGGATAGAAAAACGGCTTGGAGGCGAGAAATACAGAGTAGTCTCTTCTCTATTTGAAGATGCACTCCATGAACAGATAAAAAGCGGCTCATATGAGAAGTATAAAGATTGGGTAGAGTATCTTTTACGGGAGTATTACGACCCTATGTACGATTATCAGATAGAAAAACGCTCTCAAAGAGTCGTACTCCGCGGCACAGCCTCGGAAGTAAAAGAGTATATAAAAAACCTCTCTATTTAGAAGAGCCAAACTCGCCTGATGGCTCTTGGTAGAGTTTTAAATCAAACTCTCTAAGGGCAACTAAAAGGTGGTCAAAAATATCTGACTGAATCTGCTCATACTCTGCCCATTTGTTTTTGTTGCTAAAAGCATACACTTCAAGAGGAACTCCTTTTGAAGTCTGCTCAAGCTGTCTTACTATAAATGTAAAGTTTTTGCTGTCAATGTTTGGATTGCTCTGTACATATCTCTTCATGTACTCCCTAAAAGTACCTATGTTGGTAAGTTTTCTTTTGTTTAGCGTAATCTCTGCAGTAGTATCCACCACCGCTGATTTTTCATCTAAATAATCTCTGATGAGATCTATGCTTTTAAGTTTTTCCAAAAGTTGCGGTGTGCAAAAGTGTATGGAGTTTGAATCTATAAAGATAGATCTCTTTATGCGTCTTCCTCCGCTCTCTGCCATCCCACGCCAGTTTTTAAATGAGTTTTCCATAAATTTGTAGGTTGGAATCGTAACAATCGTTTTATCCCAATTTTGAACCTTTACAGAGTGCAGGGCAATATCAATGACTTCTCCGTCAGCTCCAAAGTTTTGGGCTTCAATCCAATCTCCTACTTTGAAGAGATCGTTAGCAACGATTTGTATACTTGCAATAAGAGATAAAATAGTATCTCTGAAAATAAACATCAAGACAGCCGTAAATGCTCCTACACCGCTCAGAACATGTAAGAGAGAGATGTCAAAAAGGATGCAAAGAGCTATTATCGCACCTAAAATATATGCGAGTAATTTAAATAGTTGAATATACCCTTTTATAGGTTTGTCTTTGGATATTTCAAATGTATTGTAAATCTCCAAAACAGCAGATAAAAGGCTGTCAATCACTTTTATAATAACGATAATTATCCAAAACCCGATAATCTGGGAGACGATACTGCTTATATTCTGCGGATAAAATTTTGAAAAATAAAGAAGAATTAGCGGCGGAATAATATAGGCAAGCTCTTCAAAAAACTTTGTTTTTATAAGCGTATCATCCCACTTGGATTTTGTTTTAAAAATCAATTTATGTATAACTTTTATAACATATTTTTTGGCTATTAAATAACCTATAATTGAGATAATAATACTCAAACTTATGAGAAGAGAGTACTCTAAGATGGGGTTAAAATCAATACGATTTATAAAATTTTGCATCTGTTTTCCTCTATAATTGAGGCTACTCTTTTTGAACTGCCGTGTTGCAAATAGTCCCTTAGTGTTTTTGAATCCTCTAAAAATCTGCTTCTATCAAACTCTTTGTAAGCCTTTAGAAGGTTTTGCAGAGTAACATTTTCTTGAATAAACTCTGGATGCATAGCTCTTTTTTTAAACTTTTCAAACATTATATTGCCAAGCCCTATATACTCAAGTTTCACAAGTCTGCTTGCTATAAAGTAGTCCAGCGGTTTTGCTATATATGTAAGGATGAACGGTATTCCAATGAGAGCAGCCTCCAAAGTGGCAGTTCCGCTGCAAATAAAAGCAAAATCAGCTTCAAGAAGCGTTTTTTGTGCATCATGAGCTATCTCAAATCCCTCAAGGTCGCCATAAAGTTCTTTTACATCATCTTCTGTAAAGTGTTTTGGAATAATGATTGTAGAGCTGATATCAAGCTTTTTTTGAAGCGCTTTAAATATCGGCATCAGTTTTCTAATCTCGCCTTTTCTGCTTCCTGGCATAAAAGCGATATGTTTGACTTCGTCTTTTAACTCATCTTTAAACTTATGTATCTGATCCAAGAGCGGATGTCCGACATATTCAATAGGTGCATTTTTTGAGTAGTACTCTTTTTCAAACGGAAGAATTGAAGCTAGATGATCTATGGTTTTTTCTAAAACAGGAATCCGTTTTCTCTTCCATGCCCATGCTTGAGGCAGAATGTAGTAGATTATCTCTTTTTCAGGGTACTTTTTTTTAATTTTTTTGGCAAGTGGAAGGTTAAAGCCTGATGAGTCTATAAGCAGGATTTTATCCGCATCTTCTGCTAAATCAACCATTTTGTTATTTAGCTTTATAAAAAATCTAAGTTTTTTGATTGCATCTACAAAGCCCATAATAGCCAAACTTCTGAGATCTATAATGCTCTCTCCCAGCTCTTTGTCAAATATTCCTATAAACTCTACATCACTGCTTAGCTCTTGTTTAAGAGATTTAAGATGAACGTTTGCCGAGTGTTCAAGTGCGCTAACTAAAATCTTCATGAACCGCCGTCTCCTTGTGTATGATATTTGTCGTCATATTTTTTTTCATTCTTTTCCTCTACATATTCATTCATGTAAATAGTTAAATTTTCAATGTCCTCATCACTCAATCCGAGTGCAAAAGGTATCATCATCTCTTGTTGCTGGTTATCCGAGATTTTAGATCTAAATCGTTTTAGTTTATATTTCATATACCCTTTTGCGCGGTTTGCAAGGTATGGATATTGGTGCATACCCTCAAGCTTCGACCCATGACAGCTAAAACAGCCTTTTTGCATATAGAGCCGCTTTCCAGATTCGTAAGCCGTTGAGGCTTCCATGGACGATAACAGTAAAAATAGTAAAAATAGATAACGCACTTTAAAACCTTTGTAAAATTTGATTATTTCTAATTTTGTGTAATATATTTACTTAAAGTAGCAAAAAAATTCTCTATATTTATCGGCTTGATAAGATGTTCATTCATTCCTGCTTTTTTTGTTTTTTCTATCTCTTCAACCATCGCATTTGCCGTGAGAGCTATGATAGGAATCTCTTTGTCAATCTCTCTGATAATCCTAGTCGCTTCATATCCGTCCATTACAGGCATCTGTATATCCATAAGAATAATCTCATATTTGCCTATTTGAAACATCTCTACGGCTTCTTTTCCGTTTTTGGCAATATCAATCTCTTTTACACAATCTTCTAAAAGCCCTAAAAGTACGAGCTGGTTTGTTAGATTGTCTTCTACAACAAGTATCTTATTTGCGTTAAAAACATTTTCATTTAAGTCTGTTTTTTTATCTTCATGTTTTAGATGATTCGATTTTACTTCTTTGAGTCTAAGTTCAAAGATAAAATTACTGCCGACTCCTTCTTTGCTATAAACCCAAATTTTTCCGCCCATAAGTTCGACAAGTTGTTTTGATATAGCAAGTCCCAACCCTGTTCCGCCATATTTTCTAGTTGTTGAACTATCCGCTTGAGAGAATGAGATAAAGAGTTTTTTTTGCTCCTTCTCACTTAGTCCGATTCCGGAATCTTTGACTTCAAAGCGCAGCATAGAATTATCTGCTTTAGATATATCTATATTTATGGCGCCTTGTTCGGTAAATTTTATAGCATTGCCTATAAGGTTTGTAAGAACTTGAGAGATCCTCATACCATCTCCGATAAAGTTTTTCCCCACATTATCTGCATAATTTAAATTGATATTGATATTTTTTTTATTTGCAATAAACTCCAGCGGCGTTATGAGATGATTTATGGTTTGGTAAAGGTTAAATTCTATTTTTTCAATGGTTAATTTTCCTGCTTCAATTTTTGAAAAATCTAAAATATCGTTGATAATACCCAAAAGTGATTTGGCAGAGTTGTCAATTTTTTCTAAATAGCTTCTCTGTTTTTTTGTTAATTTTGTTTGCAAAAGCAAGTAACTCATACCGATAACACCATTAATCGGTGTTCGAATCTCATGTGACATATTTGCTAAAAATTGGGATTTTGCTTGTGTCGCTTTTTGTGCTTTTGTTTTTTCATTCTCTAACTCTTTTGTTCGCTCTTTAACCTGAATTTCAAGGTTCATACGATGTTTTATATTTGAGTAGATAACGATGGATAAAAGAAGCAAACCCAAAAAAGCGGCACTGTTTATCCATAGATACTCACTGAGCATCTCTTGAAGATATTGGTTATTTGTGTAGGTGACTAAATAGGCAACAATATTTTGGTCTATAACATTTTTTACAGGTAAAAAGGAGACGATATAAGTTGCGTCTTCGACATTATGGTAGAGAGCAAAAGAGTTTCCTTGTTTAATTTTTGATGCGATTGTATCTTTTAGTTCCAAATTGATTTTTCTTTTGTGTCCGGCTATTGCAGCGTCACTTTTTGCAAATAAAAAATCTTTATGTTCAATACTCTCTATATAGTCTTGTTCCATCTCCTCTTTATCGAGGTTTGAGCTAAAAACATTTTTTTTGATTATAAAATGGGTATCAGTATTGTGAAGAGTAATCATGTTGTCTTGCATGCTTTGGGATGCAAACGACAGCTCGACACTTCCTAAAAACTCATTTTCGTAAAAGAGAGGAAAAATATTGCGATAGGCATGTGATACTCTGCCTTGTTCAAATCCGCTTATAGGTTTCATATTTGAATTTACATATGCAAAAGAGTATCGAACATGGGAGAGATCATCATCATGCAGATTCGGTTGATGCACTCTTAAAAAAGATGTGTTGTCTGAAAATGAGAATTGAATGATATTTACACCCACATTTTTAAGATCATCGTAGTGCGGTTTCATTTCATGATAAAGCATTGTGCGATACATATTTTTATATTCTTGATTTTGTGCATTTTTTGCTTTATAAAAGAGGTTTATGATACGAGTGTTGTTGAAAACTTCATTATTAATAATATTTGAGATTACATGATATCTCTCAATAACAACATTGTAGTTGTGTTCCAGATTTATTATCTGCTGATTTAAAAGAAGCCTGATACGTGAATCTTTATCGGTTGTCGTAATTATGTAAACGCTCGAGTAGAGAAATAAGAATAGTACTACGATAAAAACTCGAATCATATTTAATGAATACCGCAAATAATAGCCCCTCTTCACAGATTTACTCTCTAAAGTATAACCTAAATTCACTAAAGGCTTATAAAAAAAATCTATTTTATAAGCCTTTATAAATTATAATTTTACCAATATGTCAAAGGTTGAAGAGATGGTAATAAAAAACGCGATAGTTTGTGATATAGACGGTGAGAGAGAGGTTGATGTCTGCATAGAAAATGGCATTATTACTCAAATAGGCTCAAATCTCAACGGTGAGGAGATTATAGACGCAAAAGGTCTCTATTTTATGCCTCTTTTGGTGGATACAAATATAAGAGTTCAAGATTCAGCCCTTAATGCTAAAAATATAAAAGCTATCTCTGATGAAGCACTTAGTGGCGGAATAGGGCATATAGTTTTAAACCCAAACAGCACTCCGGCGATAGATAATGAGATAGTTTTAGAGTTCGCTCAAAACGGACTGCATGATTTAAGCGGTGCCAAAGTAGATCTTATGATAAACGCTCTAAGAGAAGATGCAACGCTTAGCAATATCGCAATATTGTTGAAGCGTGGAGCGGTTGTGCCATATATGAGTACCATTGCAAAAAATGATTTGGCTATCAAGATTGCACAGTATTGCCAAATGTATGACGTAACTCTTTTTTGTAAAGCGGAGGATAACTCACTTATCTCAAGCGGTGTTATGCTTGAAGGTGACGTAAGCTCAAAACTCGGGCTTGCAGGCATACCTGATCTTAGCGAAGTTCTACATGTATCCCGTATGATAGAGATAGCAAGACATTTCAAAATTAAAATTCTCTTTAAGTCTATTGCTTCGCCTCGCTCAATTTATCTAATTGATAAAGCAAAAAAAGATGGAGTAAGCGTTACATGTGAGGTCTCTATTCACCATTTGTTAAATTCAGACGAGGCTTGTAAAAACTTTAATACTACGGCAAAATTAAATCCTCCTTTAGCGAGTCAGAGCGATAGAATAGAGCTAATGGAAGCTCTGAAAAACTCTCAAATAGATATTTTAACAACTCTTCATCAGCCAAGCTCTCCCGTAAATAAAGAGGTTGCATTTTATGATGCGGCATATGGGTGTGAGGGACTAAAAAATGCAATGAGTCTCTACTATACAAAACTTGTAAAAAGCGGTATCGTCTCTATGAAAGAGCTTGTTAGGCTTTGCGTAAAAAATCCATCAGATGCTATAAAAGAGGAGTGTGGAGAGATAAAAGTAGGGCAAAAAGCAAATGCCATGCTTTTTGATCCTGCTAAAGTTGTTACAATGGATGAAAAACTCTCTCTTTATGACGGCGAAGCACTATACGGTGAAATTAAAAGGATTTTTTATTAAGAATATGATAACATTCCAAAAAAATTAAGGAATGCAAAATGTTACATGAATATCGCGATATTATTACTCACATGAAAGAAAATGAGGCTGCAAACGCTCACTTTTTAAAAATATTTCACAAGCATAACGAGCTTGACGACCAAATAACAAAGGCTGAAAAGGGTGATACTCTATTAACAGATCTTGAGCTAGAGACCCTTAAAAAAGAGAAACTACTTTTAAAAGATGAAGCTTATGCAATTATCTTAAAATATAAAAAAGAGCACAATCTATAATCCATCTTTCGATGGGTTATAAAACTCTAAAATCTGAAAAAAATCAACTTCTTTTTGCGTAGAACTCTGCTTTAAACTCGCTGTACCTATCTTCTAAAATCGCTTCTCTTGCTTTTCTCATTAGATTTAAATAGTAATGCAAGTTATGAATGGTTGCAAGTCTAAAATATGTTATTTCACGAGCACGGAAAAGATGGTTGAGGTATGCTCTTGAGTATCTTTTGCATGTAAGACAATCGCACTCGCTATCAATCGGCAATGAATCATCTTTATAAGACGCACCTTTGATGTTTAATCTTCCAAAAGATGTAAAAAGAGTTCCGTTTCTTGCGTTTCGTGTGGGCATAACACAGTCAAACATATCGATGCCTCTCTCGATGTTTTCTATCAAATCTTCAGGAGTTCCAACACCCATGAGGTAACGAGGTTTATCAAGCGGCATATACTGCACGGTGTGTTCGACTGTGTTGTACATCTCTTGATTTAACTCGCCGACACTTAAGCCTCCTATGGCAAAACCGTCAAAATCAAGCTCGCAAAGCTCCGTCGCACTCTTTGTTCTAAATGCTTTGTCCGTTCCGCCTTGGATGATTGCAAATATATTTTGTTCCAAGCCGATACCCTCTTTTTGTTTTGCTCTAAAATACTCAATACTCTCTTTTGCCCATGCAGTCGTTCTCTCAATGCTTAGCGCAATGCGCTCCTGAGTTGCAGGAAGTGCGACTAAATCATCTAAAATCATCATGATGTCAGAGCCGAGATTGTGCTGAATATCTATAACTTTTTTTGGCGTAAAGAAGTGTTTGCTTCCGTCTATGTGAGAGCGAAACTCAATGCCGTTTTGTGAAGCTTTGGATATGTCGCTAAGGCTAAATGCCTGAAAACCGCCGCTGTCAGTTAAAAAGCTTTTAGGGTAGGTTGTAAAGCCATGAAGTTTGCCCATCTTAGCGACTGTTTCATCTCCGGGACGAAGATACATGTGGTAGGTGTTTGCCAAAATTATCTCAGCTCCCAGCAAATCTACTACATCTTGCATGTCGAGTGATTTAACGCTGCCAAGAGTTCCAACAGGCATAAAAACAGGTGTTGTTATCGTTGAGTGAGCTGTTTTGATTGTACATGCACGAGCATTCTTTGATGTGGCTTCTAAAGTAAATTCCATAGATATTAGTTCCTAAAGCTTGTAGATTTTTGACATTATAACAAAAGAAATTAAGTCCAATTAGGATAAAATCCGAAAAATTTTTTCTAAGGTGTATTTATGGCAACTATTGGAATGGGTGACATTAAAAAAAATATTCGTCTTATTATCGGCGAAGTACCATATAAAGTGGTAGAGTTTCAACATGTTAAACCGGGTAAAGGCGCAGCGTTTGTACGTATGAAGGTAAAAAGCTTTTTAAACGGTAAAGTTGTTGAAAAAACTGTTCATGCCGGTGATAAGTTTGAAGTTCCTGAAATAACATATAAAACTATGCAGTATCTTTATGATGACGGTGAAGCGTTTCAGTTTATGGATCAAGAGTCGTATGAGCAAATCTCTCTTTCGTATGAGCAGTGTGACGATGCTTCAAAATGGTTCAAAGACGGAATTAACGTTGACATTATTTTTTATAAAGGAAACGCTATATCCGTAACTGCTCCTGAAGTAATGGAACTTCTCATCACGGATACTCCGCCAAACTTCAAAGGCGATACTTCAAGCGGAAGCAGAAAACCTGCAACTCTTGAGACGGGTGCCGTTGTTCAAGTCCCTTATCATGTACTTGAGGGTGATACTATTAAAGTAAATACGGTAGACTGCGAATATTTAGAAAAAGTTAAATAATCCTCTTTGATACGAGAATTCTCGTATCAATTTTCTTCTCTCCTCTGTCAAATATTTTATGCTATTCATATAAATATTTCTAATTTTTTAATATAAATTAAGTTTAAAAAAATAAATTGTAGATATAATTTAATCCTTTCAAAAATATTTAACAATAGGGAAAATTTTATGCCTAAAACACTAAAAAATTTTGTTTTTTCAATCAACATTGTTTTATTATCAACTCTTTTTATCGTAGTTTTACTTTTTACAACATATCTTCATACGACATTGGCACAAGAAAATGCCAAAAAACATGCAAATACCGTTTCAAATCAAATTTTCTCATCTATGTATCAGGTTATGAAAAAAGGGTGGAGTAGAGAAGATTTAAATGATTTTATGCACTCTATTAAAGAAAGTTTTGATGATAGTTACTACTCTGTAAATATTTACCGCGGAGATAAAATCAAAGAGCTTTTCGGAGAAGTGCCTGAGAAGCAAAAAGATGAGTTAGCTAACACTGTTTTAGCAAGCGGTGAAAAAATAACACTTACCGATATGGGAAAACTTAGAAATCTTTTGCCGCTTAATGCAAAACAGGAGTGTCTAAGTTGTCATGTCAACGCAAAAGTAGGAGATACTCTCGGTGTTATAGATGTAGAGCAAAATTTTGTTGAGATTATAAAAGAGACATTTTTAGACTATGTATATTTTTTCTTGATTGTATTGCCGATTTTTATATTTGCAGCATATATAAGTTCTAGATATACTGCATCAAAGATAACAGAGTCGCTAAAGCTTTTTAATAAAAAAGTGCAATGTATCAACTCAATCAAGGATTTCAAAGAGTTTGATCCTACCGACATTGATTCAAGGTTTGAGGAAGTTAATGCGATTATCGCAAATGTAAACGAGTTGGCTCAAAAGTTAAAAGTTATTGCAGTTGATAAGGATCTTCTAGAGTTTGAAGTACAGCTTTTAGATAAGTTTATAATTACTTCGGAAGTTGTTCAAGATTGGCGTGACTTTATAAACGAGCTTTTGGTTGATATAAATAAAGTTATGCAGACATATACTCTTATGACTATTTTTAGAATCGGTGATGACCAGTTCGAGGTTGATATATTTTGGTACGGTATTCCAGAGAGCGAAGTTAAAGAGAAGTTTGAAGAGTATGTAAGAGAGTCTGTCCAAAAAAGCAATCACTTTTTAGGTTATACCGACTATACGATTCGCCATAATATATCCGAGTACAACAGATGCATAAATATAAATGATTATGAAAATTTTGCGTATAGAACAAAATCGCTATTTTTAGATACCCCGAAAATAGGTGGAATCGTAGGGCTTAGCGTTCAATCAGAAATGGCAACGGATCCGATAAAGCACATAGTAATAGACAGCATTTTAACAACCATGGCGAATCTTGTCGGTTCAGTTAAAGCTATAAATAAATATACGAATGATTTAGAGTACTATGCAGCACATGATCCATTGACAAGCCTGTTTAATCAACGAGTTTTTGTCGACTTTTTAGAGTATGAAATTAAGCGTGCCCAAACGCATGACTATGAGTTTGCTTTAATGGTTATAGATTGTGATAATTTTAAACCTATAAATGATAGATACGGACATGCGTTTGGGGATCTCTTCTTGCAGGAGTTTTCAAGAATTCTTGGTGAATCAAAGAGAAATGAAGATATTTTATCTCGCTACGGTGGAGATGAATTTACTTTAATCTTACCTGAATGCGGGCTGGAAGGTGCTCTTGCGGTTGCTCATAAACTGGCAAAAGCGGTAGAGAGTTTCAAACTATTAACGACAGATGGAAATTATGCCGGAGTTACCATATCCATCGGTATATCAATCTACCCAGAACATGCAAAAACTCAAAAAGAGCTCTTTTTAATAGCTGACGGCATGATGTATAAGGCTAAAGAGGACGGTAAAAATAGTATTAGAGTTCCTTCGGGCGATGATATTATCTCTGTAGTAAAAGAGCAAAAAGCAAAATCAGCACTTTTGGTAGATGCCGTTGCAAATAACCGAATAGTTCCGTACTTTCAGCCTATACAAACCACAATTAGCGGTAAAAATGAGATACATGAACTTCTTATGAGAATCGAGGTAGACGGCAAAGTAGTATCTGCTTACGAGTTTATAGAGGTTGCAGAGAGCATGAGTATCATAAATCGTATGGATTTGATGGTGATAGAAAATGCATTTATTAAGATAAAAGCGGAGAATTATCAAGGGATTTTGTTTATAAATTTATCTCCGAAATCTCTTATTGTCGGCAATTACGCAGACTCAATTACTCAACTTATAAAGCAGTATGAAATCTCCAAAGATCATATAGTTTTTGAGATTACCGAGAGGGAGACTGTTAAAAATTTCTCTCTTTTAGAAAAATTTGTGATGAATCTTAAAATGGCTGGATATAAATTTGCCATAGATGATTTTGGTTCAGGCTTCTCGTCGTTTCACTATATCAAAAAATTCCCGATTGATTATCTAAAAATTGACGGAGAATTTATTATAAATATCAATAAAGATAAAAAAGACAAAGCTTTTGTACACAGTATCTTAACACTCGCAAAAGAGCTTAATGTTAAAACCGTTGCAGAGTATGTAGAAGATGAAGAGATTGTAAAAACCCTAAGAGAGATGGGTGTAGACTATCTTCAAGGTTTTCATATAGGTAGACCGCAAAATAATTTTACGATTAATAGCTAGATTTTTTTAAATCCGGCTATTACCTCATATTAAAGCCATTCATACTATAATTCAAACTCTTATAAATCAGATAAAATCAAAAACCAAAAAGGGTTGCATATACTATGAGCGCTCAGCCATTTACCCATCTTCATCTTCATACGGAATATTCACTCTTAGATGGTGCAAATAAACTTTCAAATCTCGTAAAACAGGTTAAAAAACTTGGTATGACTTCAGTTGCTATGACGGATCACGGCAATATGTTTGGTGCTATTGATTTTTATAAGCAGATGAGAGAAGCCGGTATAAAGCCTATTATAGGGATTGAGGGTTATATCCATAACGGCGAAGCTATTGATGACAAGAGCACAAAACAGAGATTTCACATCTGTTTATATGCTAAAAATCAAAAAGGTTATGAAAACCTTATGTATCTCTCTTCTAAAGCTTTTATAGAGGGGTTTTACTACTATCCGCGTATAAACAAACAAGAGCTTCGTGAGCATAGCGAGGGACTTGTTTGTACCTCTGCATGTCTTCAAGGCGAGGTTAGTTGGCATTTAAATACGGCAAATGAGAGAAATATAAAAAACGGCGCACTCGGATATGATGGTGCAAAAGCCGTTGCACTAGAATATAAAGAAATTTTTGGTGATGATTTTTACTTAGAACTTATGCGTCACGGCATAGGCGACCAGCTTTTTATCGATGAGCAGGTTCTTAAGCTCTCCAAAGAGCTAGACATAAAAATAGTCGCTACAAACGACACTCACTACACATTCCATGATGATGCACAGTATCATGAGGCTTTTATGTGTATCGGTATGAATAAACTCTATGACGATCCAAAACGCATGCGTCACTCCGTTCATGAGTTTTACTTAAAAAGCCCCGAGCAGATGGCAAGACTTTTTGCAGATATCCCAGAAGCCATCACTCATACGCAAGAGATAGTTGATAAGTGTAATCTAGAACTCAAACTTGGCGACCCGATTCCTCCTAACTTCAAATTTACTCAGGAGTATGCTCTCTCAGACGGACTAAATATCGACCATAAAGATGATGAGATCCTAGAGAGTGATGCCACAAAAGAGCAAAAAAGAGCTTGGAGAGGTGCGGCGGATAAGAATGATGCCGAGTATTTCATCTATCGTTGTGAGCTTGGATTAGAAGAGCGGCTTAAGCATGTGCCGCAAGAGAAGCATGAAGAGTATAGAGACAGACTGAAATTTGAGATGAATGTCATAAACTCTATGAAATTCCCAGGTTACATGTTAATCGTTTGGGATTTCGTTAAAGTTGCAAAAGAGATGGGCATAGCTGTAGGACCGGGGCGTGGAAGTGCCGCCGGAAGTCTGGTTGCTTATTCGCTAGAGATTACGGATATAGATCCTATGAAGTATGATCTTCTTTTTGAGAGATTTTTAAATCCTGAACGTATCAGTATGCCGGATATCGACATGGACTTTATGCAGGCTCGCCGTGGGGAAGTCATAGATTATGTAGTAAAAAAATATGGGCGAAATCAAGTTGCGCAAATCATAACTTTCGGTTCGCTTCTGGCAAAAGGGGTTATCAGAGATGTCGCTCGTGTACTTGACATGCCGCTCTCTCAAGCCGATAAAATGGCAAAACTTATCCCAGATGAGCTTGGAATCACTCTAAACGGCAAGACGAAAAACGGTGAATTTATAGCAGGAGCTTTTCAAAAAGAGCCAAAACTTCAAGAACTAATTGAGAGCGATGCAAATGCTGCTAGAGTTTGGGAGTTTGCAAAAAGACTTGAGGGACTAAAGCGAAATTCAGGTATACATGCAGCCGGAGTTGTAATCTCAAATGAAGAACTTTGGAAAAAAACACCCATCTATAAACCCTCAGGTGAGGATGTTTTTGTAACTCAGTACTCACTTAACTATCTTGAAGATGTGGATCTTATCAAATTTGACTTTTTAGGATTAAAGACTCTTGATGTAATCGATAATGCCATAAAACTTATCAAATTAAGATACGGCAAAGATGTCGACTGGCATGAGATAAACGAGAATGACCCAAAGGTTTATGACGTTATCCGCAGCGGAAACACGGTCGGAATGTTTCAAATAGAGAGTTCGGGTATGCAGGACTTGAACAAACGTTTAAAACCAGATAGTTTTGAGGACTTGATTGCGGTTTTGGCACTTTATAGACCCGGACCGATGGAGTCTGGAATGCTTGACAGCTTTATCGAGAGAAAGCATGGCAGAGAGAAGATAGAGTACACATTTGATACTATGGAACCGATACTTAAAAACACTTACGGAGTCATCGTTTATCAAGAACAGGTTATGCAGATAGTTCAAACTGTAGGCGGATTTTCTCTTGGATACTCTGACATTATCCGCCGTTCTATGGGTAAGAAAAAAGATATGTCCGTCTATAACGATGAGTTTGCAAGGGGAGCGCAAAAGCAGGGACTTGACTATGCCGAAGCATCAAAACTCTTTGATATAATCGAGAAGTTCGCAGGATACGGTTTTAACAAATCCCACTCAGCTGCTTATGCGATGATTACATTCCAGACGGCATGGCTAAAAACTTACTATCCAAATGAGTTTATGGCGGCACTTTTAACATCAGATAAAGACAACACGGACAAGGTCGTTCGCTACATCGACGAGACAAAAAGAATGGGTATTGAACTCTCTCCTCCTGATATCTGCGACTCTTGGTTGGAGTTTTCCGCAATAACAAAAGAGGGCAGAGAGATTGTCCTTTTTGGGCTTGGTGCGATTAAAGGAGTAGGAGAAGCGGCTGTTTACTCCATTTTGGAGACAAGAAAAGAGGGCGGTGATTTTAGTTCACTGCAGGATTTCGTAAACAGAATAGAGCCGTCAAAAGTAAATAAGAGAGTTGTTGAGTCCATTATAAAAGCCGGCGGTTTTGACAGGTTTGGATTTTCTAGAAAGGCACTCTTAGACCAGATAGAAAAGATTGTAGATACCGCAAAAGATGCCTCAAATGCGAAAAAAAATGCGATAGGCAGCCTTTTTGGAGATGACACGGAAATTACAAGTGTTGAGTTAAAACTGACAAACTCAGATGAATATGAGTTAAAAGAGATTTTGGAGTTTGAAAAAGAGACAATAGGCTTTTATATCTCGGGTCATCCGCTTGATGAGTACAGAGAAAAACTTGATGAGCTCGATTATACGCTCTCTTCTGAGATAGATAGTGTCAAAGACGGCTCATACGCTATTTTTATAGGAAAAGTGGAAGAGATAACCAAAAAAACATCCAAAAAAGGAAACCAGTTTGGTATTGTAAGCCTTATGGATTTTCACGGAAACATTGAGGTTATGCTTTTTAGCGACAAGCTTGAAGAACTGAGTCAAATGAACCTGCAAGAGCCGATAGCCATCAAAGCAAAAATAACTCATACGGATATGTTTACGAGAATGAGTGTGAGCAAGATTATGACGCTTAAAGAAGCAAAAAAAGAGACTCAAAAGACGAAAAAAGAAGTAAGAGAGATCGAGCAAGCGCCGCAAGAGCCGATAAATCTTGCAATAAAACTAGATACTGACATGAGAGTTTTAGAAGATTTATACAGAATCGTCCGTCAAAACCCCGGTAACAGAGAACTAAAACTTACCATTATCTCGAAACTTCAAAATGTAGTCATCGACTCAGCCATCAGGGTAGATAGCAAACTTATAACCGCGCTTGACGGGAATGAATTTGTGGATATTTTGAGTGAAAGTTTTGTATAATAGGCAAAATAATATGCAAAATAAAGGGAGTAATTATGGTTGCTTACAATGCAAACGAACTCTTTAGTGCTACAGAGGTTGCAAAAAACTTTGCGACAATCACATCTAAACTATATAAAAGAGAGTTAGAAAAAGTCGGGATTTTGAAAAACAATAAACTCGATTTTATACTATTAAAAAGTGAAGATTTTGAAAAAATCATCGAAAAAGAGGTTCAAAAAGCACTCTTTGAAGAAGATAGAAAATTTGTAGCCGCACAAGTAGAGAAAATAAAAAGCGGTACGGCTAAATTTTACCCTATTGAAGAAGCAGAGGCTAAGCTTGATGCTGTGATAAAAGCGTATGAACATTAGATTTGAAGAGAGTTTCATTAACTCTTTGGCTCTAAAGCTAGAATATATAGCAAAAGACAACCCTCGCGCAGCTAGAAAATTTAAAAACGAGTTGTTTGCATCCTGCAAAGATATTTCACATATGCCATATAAACATAGAAAATCAATCTATCATGAAGATGAGAACATTAGAGACTTGATATTTAAGGGTTATGCGATTATTTATATAATTGAAGATGAGACAATTTCTGTTTTTGCACTTATTCATCATGAAAAATATGACAATAATCAAGGTTTCTCATGCAACTAAATCAATTTTTACAGTCACCTTCTCGTAAACAAGTTTTTTACAACTACATCTTAAAATGTTTTGTCATCATAGACCTCAAAAAAGGCAAACTAACCCATCAAGATGTGGGGCAGATGGACATGTATGTGCGAATGTATGACGACATGGAAAAAGAAAAAAACGACAACCCGACCATCGGAATCATACTCTGTGCAGACAAAGACAATACAGTCGTAAAATATTCCGTTTTAAACGACAATGAAAATCTGTTCGTGTCGAAGTATCAGCTCTATTTGCCGAGTGAAGAAGAGTTAAAGGCGGAGATTGAGAGGGATGTTTTGGAGTTGCAAAAGGAGATTTATAGATGAGAAATTTCTTTGTATTTATTACAATAATAGTAATCGTACATTATTTTTATTTTTTATTTGGATTTACTATTGGAGAACAAAGTAATATTAATTTTTATTCTGATTCAAATATCACATTAGAAAAAAAAGGTGTATTTGGAGATTACACATCTGGTCATTTTAGTATCTTGGCATTTTTATGGTTGGCATATGGAATAATGATTCAAAGTAGAGAATTCAAGCTTCAAAGAGAAGAATTTACAAATCAAACAGAACAATTTAAAGAACAAAATAGTTTATATTCAAGCCAATTAAAAGAGCTAGAAAAACAGTCATTTGAAAATAAATTTGATCGCTATATTCAAAAACTTACTGACTTGGAAGTTGAAATCAGTAGTCACCAAAGTAATAATACAAATCGATCGATATATGAATTTATTACTCATTGTGAAAAATCGAATAGTTTACACTTAGAGACATCCAAAATTATAACAATTGAAAAATACATATCTTTATACAATAAAGTATCAAACTCTGTAGAAGATGATATTGAATTGAAAGATGAATTGATTTTTTTAAAAAAAGACATTTATGATGGCATGATTTTTTCTTATTTGGCACTATTACTCTATGTAATAAGGAGTACTACAACGCATCAGATAGAATTAAGTGCTAAAAAAATACATGAGCTAAAACAATTGTCAATATATAAAACAGTATCTAATATTTACACAAATAGAGTATCTAATGTTCCTAATGAATATAAATATGCATTTGAAATTATAGATATTATAATAAATGAATTCGGAAATTTGGACAAAATAGATATTTTTGAAGTAGAAGAGTAATAAATGAGAATAGATAAAATTTTAAATCTAAAAAAACAAAGCAAAGCTTCTCTAAAAAATCCACATGTCAACACAAAAGAGCTAGAGGCAAAAACAGACGAGTTTGTCTATAAACTGTATAATTTAACCGATGATGAAATAAAAATTATAAGAGGAGAACACGAATGCAAACGATACATTTAGAAATACAAAATGATTTAAAAGATGCTTTACTTGCTTTTTTGAAGTTGCTGCCATCCACTGCTGTCAAAATATATGAAGAGGATGACACGACATTTACGGAAGAAGATGAGGCGGCATTTGCAAAAGCAATGGATGAAAAGAGAAAAGGGCAGAGTGTTAGTTTGGATGAACTAAAACAGAAGTATCTCTAAATGTATCATCTTGAAACTTCCAAAGATGTAGATAAATTTTTGGAAAAATCGGTACCGAAAATTCGCATTAGGGTTTTAGAAGTATTCGAAGAACTTTGTAATAATCCATTTTCTAATGCAGTAGATACAAAAGCGATGGTTAATAAAAAAGGACATTTTAGACTTCGTGTCGGTAAATATCGGTTTTTGTACACAGTGATAGACGATGAAATTTTAATATATGTGTATAAAGCTGATAGCAGAGGTGATATTTATAAATGATGTATAAAACTTTAACTTGGCATGTGGAATTAAAAAAAAACAAGATCCAAATAGATGCGATGGTGCATAAATTATATAACTTGAGTGATGAAGAGATAAAGATTGTGGAGGGTAACAAGTGAACATAGAACCACAAACTACAAACTTAACAAATGACATCAAAAATCTTATAACCACTTCACAAGAAAAGGCGATAAGAGCGGTTGATTATCAAAGAGTTTTGCTTTATTGGCATATCGGGCAAAGGATTTTAAACAATCAAACAATTTTGGCAAGTAAATACCAACTTTATCTGCCAAGCGAAGAGGAGCTTGTAAAAGAGCTTTGTAAAGAGTTGCAAGAGATGAAAATCTTTACATGTTAAAAGAGAAAAGATAAATGAGACATAAAATCAAAGCAAAAGCCATAGAAATAGCCAAAAATCCACATACTCAAAAAGCGTTGCAGTCGATGAAACCACAGAAAAATCTATGGGGGATAAGCGGAGTCGTACTCTTTTTTATCGTTCCTGAGATTATTGCTTACATCTGGGGTGCTGATATTATAGAGTTTGCAAAAAATGAGCTTTTACTACCTCATGATTTTTCTGAAAAACAGTATTATGAACTTTTGGTTATGCTCTTTGAAGAGGGAGTCAGTTACCTAAATCTTACCATCGGCATAGCACTTTTGGTTTGGCTTTTTTTCTAATGAAAGCAAAAAATTTAGCTCATGTTTTTTATGAGTGGCAGGGCGATGTGCTTGTTATAAACATCTTAGGAACGCCCGCGGCAAAGAGAGATGCCATCGGAAAGGTAAAGGGAAACCAACTCAAAGTAAGCGTAAAAGCCCAGCCCGTAGCAGGAAAAGCAACCGACTACATGGTCAATTTTTTGGCAAAAGAGTTTGGTGTAAGCACATCCAACTTTGAGGTGGTTTACGGACGAGAAAGCATCCATAAACAGCTTCGCATAAAAGCACCGAAAAAACTTCCTAAGGGAGTGGAATTTGAGTGAAAAAATCACATTTTAATATTTAAGAACGACTTGGCAAGCAGATAAGAAACAGTCAATGCAAAAAATGTTCCAACTCTTACATTCTTTTCAGTTTTAATACTCTACAATACAAAAAACATTATTTTGCAGGTGTATATGAGAGTAGATAAATTTTTAAATTCCGTAAATATTACAAAAAGACGCTCCGTATCTCAAGATATGATAGAGAGCGGTGTAGTGCTGGTAAACGGCGTAGTCGCAAAGGCTAGCAAAAATATTGAAGTTGGTTCTGTCATTACTATAAACTATCTTGAGTCGGTAAAAAAGTATAAAATTTTAAAAATTCCGACTGCAAAATCAACGCCTAAGAGTTTACAAAATGATTACATTGAGGAGATTGCATGAATTATAGCGAAGCAAAAAAATATTTTATGCTGCTTTTCAATCATGAGATGAACGATAAGGAGATGAGAGAGTTTTTACTGAGTGTAAAGCTTGATGAGAGCACGAATGTAGAGACTATCGCCGCTGCCGCCGAGGTTATGCGCTCTCATGCGATTCCTCTCCCCATATCGGACGACCTTCGCTCTAAAGTCATAGATATAGTAGGCACGGGAGGCGACAAAATAGGGAGTTTCAATATCTCATCTACCGTCTCCCTGCTTGTGGCATCATGCGGAAGCATGGTCGCAAAGCATGGAAGCCGCTCAGTTACCTCAAAATCAGGCAGTGCCGATATGTTTGAAAAATTGGGTATTCGTCTTGATTTGAGTATTGAAAATAATGCGAGGCTTTTAGAAGAGTGCGGATTTACTTTTATGTTTGCACAAAATCATCATCCTGCCATGAAATTTATCATGCCTATCAGAAAAACCATACCTGATAAGACGATATTTAACATCTTAGGACCTCTTACAAATCCTGCCGGAACAAAAAAGTCGCTTCTTGGTGTTTTTAACAAATCTTTTGTTCCAAAAATAGCAGAGGCACTGCGCATTAACGGTGCAACTTCTACGATAGTAGTCAGTTCGTTAGAAGGTATGGATGAGATAAGCATAAGCGATATTTCATACGCTTCACGGCTTGAGGGCGGAGCTGTACATGAGTTTATCATTGATCCGCAGGAGTACGGCATAAAAAAAGCTCCTCTAAGTGCTATTATAGGAGGCGACGGGGTGGAGAACGCACAGATTTTGCATAATGTTTTTGATGGCAGATCTAGCGATGCACAGAGAGATATCGTACTTATAAATGCGGCGGCAGCTTTGATGGTGGACGGCTTAGCACGTGATATGCAAGATGGGTTAGAGATGGCAAGAGAAGCTATTAAAAGCACAAAAGCAAAAGAGAAATTAAAACAAATTATCGAGATATCAAATAAATTATGAAAAAGTATATAGTCGCTTTGGATGAAATGGACGGCATGATAGAAGATATCGCTAAAGATTTTACACATGGAGTAGTTATTTTAAGAGGAAATCTCGCAGCCGGAAAGACAACTTTTGTAAAGAAAATGGCTAAATTTTTGGGGGTTGACGAAGAAGTTACATCGCCTACATTTTCACTTCAGCACTGCTACAAAGAGAGAGTTTTTCATTATGACATGTACAACCATGGACTGGAACATTTTATCTCTTTGGGAATGTTAGAAGAGCTGGAGAGGGACGGACTTCATTTTGTAGAGTGGGGTGATGATGAGTTGGTTAAGATTCTCAGCTCTGCAGGGATGGACATCATGACGATAGATATAGAAAAAATTTCCGATGACAAAAGAGAGTACACGACATGCATATACTAAAAGCAGTAGATTTAAAGAAAAAGATAAAAGATTTAGAGATAGTAAAAGGTATGAGCCTTGAGGTGAGAAGCGGTGAAGTTGTAGGACTTTTAGGACCAAACGGAGCAGGAAAAACCACTACATTTTATATGATTTGCGGGCTTGTGGAGTCAAGTGGCGGAGAAGTTTTTTTTGATGATGAAAATCTCTCCGGTATGCCTCTTCATCAAAGAGCGTTAAAGGGCATCGGTTACCTTCCTCAAGAGGCTTCTATCTTTAAAGACCTTAGCGTTGAAGAAAATCTTCTCATTGCCGCAGAGGTAAAGATAAAAGACAAAGATGCACAAGAGAAAAGAATCTTAGAACTGCTTGATATGTTCAACATAGAGCCGATTCGCTATCGCAAGGGAGTGAGCCTCAGCGGTGGAGAGCGTCGCCGTGTCGAGATTGCCCGTGCTTTGGTAAATGAGCCGAAATTTTTACTTCTTGATGAACCTTTTGCAGGCGTAGACCCCATTGCCGTTATGGATATCCAGACAGTCATAAAACAGCTTGTATCTTATGGAATAGGTGTTTTGATAACGGATCACAACGTTCGTGAAACGCTGGATGTTTGCGACAGAGCTTATGTTATAAAATCAGGTTCGCTGCTAGCTAGCGGAACAAGTGCCGAGATAGGACAAAATGCCGATGTTCGTAAACACTATCTTGGCGAGGAGTTTAAGCTTTAGGGCTTAAAAAAAGATGGCGGCACTAAAACAGACGCAAAGCGTAGAGAATAAGCACAAACTATCAAACACTCTGCGCAATTGGCTGCCAATCTTGCATTCGAGCTTAAGTGACCTTGGCGAGGCTATGTCGCCCTTTGTCGAGTCAAATCCGCTTATAGAAGTAGCTTCAGGATTTGAAGAGAGCTTTGAGCAGAAGATTCCGAAAAAGATTATGAGTAACTCCGTTGCCAACACTAGAACAGAGCAGATAGAAGCTCTCACTATTGCTAACCGCTCACTTTATGATGTTTTGGATGAACAGATAGACTCATCTCTTTTTCCGACTCCAAAATCAAAAGAGATAGCTTACTTTGTTGTTGCAAATCTTGATGAAAACGGCTACTATGAGGGCAATAGCGAATATTTTTGTAAATTAAACTCGATAACGCTTGAAGAGTTTGAGAGAGTCAGAGCCAGATTTGCTTATGTTGAGCCGATAGGTGTCGGAGCAAAAAATCTCTCAGAATCGTTTATATTTCAGCTTGATGACTCTGATGTCAGTGATGAGGCATATCCGCTGGCTGTAAAGGTTATAACTGATATAGAAAATATTTATGCTTACTCTGATGAGAAAAATTTTGCCGAAGTCATGCGTGTTTTAGGAACGTTTAAAAATCCCCCTGCCATAGAGTACCAAGAAGAGTCTTCTCAAATTATCCCCGATTTGATGATATTTTTCAATGAGGATGAATCCATAGAGGTAAAGCTAAACGATGCCTATTACCCGACTATAACTATTGATACAAACTACGGGGTAGAACATGAGTTTGTGTCGCAAAAAATCAAAGAAGCAAAAAGTTTAGTTGATGCTCTTGACATGAGAAAAGCGACACTTTACAAAGTCGGGCTGATGATAGTTGAGTATCAGTATCAGTTTTTTACAGGTGGAGCGATTATGCCGCTAACTCTTAAAACTCTGGCAGATGAGTTCGGACACAACCCATCAACCATCTCAAGAGCAATCGCAAACAAATACATTGCCTGCAACAGAGGCATATTTGCCATGAAAGAGTTCTTCACAACCGCCATAGACGAAGATGTATCAAACGCTGCCATAAAAGAGTTTGTGGTAAATCTTGTAAAACAAGAAAATAGAAAAAAACCCCTGAGCGACATGAAACTCTTGGAACTTATACAAGACAAATTCAAAGTTCAGATGGTAAGGCGCACCATTGCAAAGTACAGAAAACAGTTAAACATAGCAGGTTCAAGCGAGAGGAAAAAACTCTACCATTTGCATTGATATTACAACTTGATTCTGTTTTTATCTATTAATTTTTATCATAAATAACAGTATAATCAATTATAAAATTTATAAGGCGATGAATGACCGTCATAGAGATAGAAAATAACCTAAACAGGCTAGTGGCAGACTTTGACAAAGAGCGTTTTGTATATGACTTGCTTCTGGCGTACGGCACTCCAAAGTCCACCATCAAAATAGTGCATGGAAGCGGCCACGACAGGCTTGAAGCAGAGGGCGAACTTATTTTACGAAAAAAACTCTTTTTCAAAGTCGCAGATGAAAACTTACATGTAACCATAGATGCTCTCAAAACACAAAAAGAAGAAATCACCAAACTTGTATTTGATGTTCTTGATGAGCGAGAAAAACATAGCCAAAAAACACTAATCCAGCTCTACGACCCAAATAAAATGCCAGAAGGCTTACGAAAAGCCCACCAAACCCTATACACCGCCATAGAACAATGCTACCGCCCCAAACCATTTGAGAGTGATGAAGAGAGACTTGAATATCTTTTTAGGATGTATGAAGAGATGACAAATAAGGAAATGAAATAGATGGATGATAAGAAAAAGAAGATTGAAGAAATAAATAAAATTTATCAAGATATGATAAGTAGTGAAAGAGAAAAAGCAAAAGAAAAATTTAAAGAGTTATTAAATGGAACATCTTCTCTTGAAGAACAAAGAAAAAAAGAAATAGAACTATTATCTCAGTCAATTAATAGTGTACAAAATTCTATGCAAGATAGATTACTAGGAGATATTAAAGATAAATATATTGATAAATATTCTGATATAGCTCAAAGTTTATCTGACAAAAAAGAATTTTTAGAAGCTTCAAGTGCTTTAGTAAGCTTGGGGAAAGAAATAAATAATGATATTTATAAGTATAAAATGGATGATATAAATAATAGAGCAAAACAATTTCATGATTTTGAGTATGCAAAACCTATAGAATATAGAAATTATGCTAGTGAGATGTTAGAAGAGTTTAAAATTCAAAATGAAAGATTAAATATTGTAATTGAAAAATTAGAAAAACAAAATGAATCTTTAGATAGTCAAATTGAACATGATAAGCTTTCATCTGAACAACAGATAAATACATTGCAAGAACAAATTAAGCAGAATAATAAATCGTCAACAAAACAGGATATTTATAACTGGATTGCGATAGGAATTACTTTAATAGTTGCTGTAATGAGTATTGTTTTTTCTTTTAAAACAACAAAAATATCGGCTGATAAAGCAGACGAAATATACGAGAAAGAAAATAATTCAAGTGACAAACAACATGAAGAACTAAAAAAAATATTAGAAAATAGTGGTAATAAAAATTTAATTTTAGAGGATAAACAGTTAAATGTTTTAAATCAGATTCTTGAATCAATAAAAGAAGATGAAACTATAAAAGATAAAAACATTTCAAAATGACATACTTTTTAATAAAAATAAATTATAAGAGTATGATTGATAAAAGGCACCTCTAAAAACTCACTTTTAGACTGCCACGGCTTCTTCGAAGTCTCGCAGTGACAGCGTTTAGTCATTGCGAGCGAAGCGCGGCAATCTAGTTTTTAGAGGTACCCAAAAATTAACATAAAGGTAAAACATGAACTCAAATGATAAATACAATATGCTAGTAAGAGAAATAGCAAATTCAAAATCTGAAAATATATATCCAAAAACTTTTGGGCTTGATTTTCAAGAGTTTAAAGCTATTGTTGATGAAATTGAAAATGATGGATTATTTGAAAAAGCTAGAGCGAAAAGTAAAATCCGATGAAAAAAAGATGATAAAACAAAGTGCATTGCCGAAAAAGAAAAAATAGGTTGTGATTTGGCAAAGCTTTCTATAGTCGATGACAAAATATACAATGTGGAATACTACAATTTGATATTTTGTGTTAGCATACGCTTAAAAAATTGATGATATTTTTGAGGTTTGACAAGTGAGCGATATAAACATAAAACAACTCCTAGATTTAGAAGTCGCCAAACGCAACTGCGAGGGCGAAGTTTGCGAAGAACGGCTTGACCCTATTATGGTTGCACACAGATATAAAGACCCGACTATCTCGCTTATCTGTGCACTTTTTGCATACGGAAATGTAAAGCAGATAGTAAAGTTTTTAAACTCGCTTGACTTCTCTCTTTTGCAAAAAAGTGACGATGAAATAAGAGAGTCTTTAAAAAACCACTACTACAGATTTCAAAAAAGTGAGGATGTTATAGCTCTTTTTATAGCTCTAAAACGCTTAAACGAAAAAAGTACTTTGGAAGAGGTTTTTAAAAGCGGTTATCTTAAAAACAGAAGTACTATAGAGGGGATAAACTCTCTTATAAAAACTCTGCAAGAGATTTATCCGCATTCATCCATGGGATATAATTTTTTAATCTCTCAAGTAACCTTAAAAACAAAGGGAGCAGGGGCACTTAAACGCTGGATGATGTACCTGCGTTGGATGATAAGAGAGGATAATATAGACATGGGTTTATGGAACGGCGTAGATAAGAGTGATCTTATAATACCTCTTGATACTCATACCTTTAATGTATCAAAAAAATTGGGGTTGCTTCAAAGAAAGAGTTACGATTTGGAGGCTGCTGTTGAGCTTACATGTAAGCTCAAAGAGTTTGATAAAAATGACCCTCTGAAGTACGATTTTGCGCTTTATCGCATAGGGCAGGAGAAGTTGTCGCTAGAAATGAGCTAATCGATTTCTCATCATAAAAAGAGTTAATGATAAAACTACTGCAGAAGATGATGCTATTACAAACAAAAGAGTACTTCCATAGTTATCCCACATCCATCCTGCAACGGCTAAAGAGACAAGTGTAGCAATGCCGACAGAGGTGTAATAAACTCCATACGCAGTTGCTTTTAAATCATAGGGTGCCGTATCTGAAATAATTGCTTTTGCTAAAGAGTTAAATCCTCCTGCAAAAAATCCATATATAGCAAATCCAAGCCATGCTCCCCAAACGCTGCCCGTCGCCATTGCCATTGCTCCCAGTCCAAAAGCCAAGTAAACAAAAGAGAGCAGAGATGCTTTGCCAAGCCTATCTGCAAGTTTGCCTATAGGAATCGCAAAGAGAGCCTGTGTAAGATTATAAAGAGTGTATGCAAGCGGTATGACGGCTAATGCAAGTCCGTTATCTCCAGCTTTTAAAATCATAAACGAGTAGTTCATTGCAAAGAGACTAAAGAGTGTCTGAAATCCCACCAGCCAGTAAAATTGTGTAGGAAGCGCACTTGGGCGAAAACGACTTACGGGAGTAGGGAGAAAAGGAACATCTGTGATTAGAAAAATAAGGATAATCATAGAGATAATGCCGGGTATGATACTAAGAGCAAAGATTGTTCTAAATGTCTCTTCGCTCTCTCCAAGCCACCATAAAAGAGCAAATGCACTTAGTGAACCTATTAAAGCACCGGCACCATCCATCATTTTATGAAAACCAAAAACAAAACCACTGGAACCATTCGGTGTAGAAGCGCTGATAAGTGCGTCACGCGGAGCAACACGAATCCCTTTTGCCAAGCGGTCACCGATGCGAATTGTCATAATCATAGTCGCACTTTGGGCAAAAAAAGCAAGAGGTTTTATGAGATTTGAGAGACTGTATCCAAATACGACTATCCCTTTTCTTCGTCCGAGCCTATCCGAGTAGAACCCTGAGAGTGCAATAAGCAGAGCGACGGAGAGTTCTGCCAGCCCCTCGATTAGACCGATTTGCGTTTTAGTCGCATGTAAAAACCGCTCCAAAAAGATAGGCAATAGCGGAAGAATCATCTCCGTAGAAAAGTCGGTGAAGAAGCTGTTGGCTCCCAACCCTAGTATATTTTTATTTAATATTGGTTTGTTCATACTCTTTACATGTATTGGATTTTTATAATTTTTTATTATTATACAAAAAATACTTATTTGCCGAATGACTATTTAGGCTTTAGTTTGTTATAATCTCTAACTATTTTTTTAAAAGGATATTCGATGGAATGTGAATTTCCGACAATCAATTCAAACAAACAAGAGATACGAGAAATTTTTAATATTACTAAAACTATAGCCGTTTTGGGTCTCTCTCCAGATGAGAGCAAGGCAAGCTACAGAGTTGCAAAATACCTTCAAGAACATGGATTTAAGATAGTTCCGATATACCCTAAGGAGGAGACTATTCTTGGTGAGAAGGTTTACCGCTCGCTTTTAGAGATTCCTTTTGAAATAGACATGGTAGATATTTTTAGAAAGCCCGATGCACTTAATGCAGTTGCTGACGCATGTATACAAAGAGGCGACGTAAAAGTTTTTTGGGCTCAAAAAGAGATAGTAAACAATGCGGCGGCTAAAAAAGCAAAAGATGCCGGAATGAGAGTTGTTCAAAATATGTGTACGATGGTAGAACATCGTGCTTTATAAGAGAGGTTTTAGTTGTTAGATATAAATAAAATTTACGAAGCAAGAGAGCGTATAAAAGATGTGGTTGTAGATACGCCACTATCATATGCACCGCATTTAAGCCATGTAAGCGGATGTGAAGCTTACTTAAAAAAAGAGAATCTTCAAGTCACTGGTGCGTTTAAGATAAGAGGCGCATACAATAAAATCGCAACTTTAAGCGATGAACAAAAAGCTTGCGGCGTTATAGCTGCCAGTGCAGGAAATCATGCTCAGGGAGTCGCACTATCTGCTTCAAAATTTGGCATAAAAGCGGTTATCGTTATGCCGGAGTCAACACCTCTTACAAAAGTTAACGGTGTTAAGCACTACGGTGCAGAGGTTATACTTGCGGGAACAAACTATGATGAAGCGTATGCCTATGCAAAATCATACGGTGAAAAAAATTCACTAACTTTTGTTCACCCTTTTGAAGACGATGAGGTAATGGCAGGTCAGGGAACTCTGGCGTTGGATATACTTGATGGTTGTATGGATCTTGATGCAGTTGTTATACCTGTCGGCGGCGGAGGACTCATTTCCGGTATGGCATGTGCCTTTAAAAGTATAAATCCTAAAATAGAAGTTATCGGTGTAAGCGCAAAAGGCGCTCCTGCGCTTAAAAACTCGTTTGATCTTAAAACGCCGGTTGATAGTTTGAGTGTAAGAACAATCGCAGATGGAATTGCCGTCCGTGATACGTCGCCCATAACATTAGGTTACATGCTAGATAGTGTAGATAAGTTTATAAGCGTGGATGATGAAGAGATAGCAAGTGCGATTTTGTTTCTCTTAGAGAGACAAAAGCTTGTGGTTGAGGGTGCAGGAGCGGTTGGAGTTGCAGCACTTTTGCATAATAAACTTGAACACTTAAAAGGTAAAAAAGTAGCTGTTGTACTTAGCGGCGGTAACATGGATGTAACGCTTTTATCCGTCATAATAGAAAAAGGTTTGTTAAAATCCGGCAGAAAAATGAAACTTACGGTAACACTAATCGATAAACCCGGTTCTTTGATGCGCTTTACGGAGATACTTCAGCTCTTAAATGCAAACATTGTTCATATCGCCTACGATAGAACATCTATATCGCTTGATTACGGCGATGCAAATGTGACCGTACATGTAGAAACAAAAGGTGAAGAACATCAAAGAGCAATATATAAAGTTTTAAAAGAAGAAAATTACATAAGAGATTAAATGAAACCTATAAGAAGCAGTAAATTTGATAAAGCAGTTGTACATGTAGAAATTTTAAATAACAAATATCTGTTGGTTGTAGATGCTTTAACCACCGTAAGATATTTGGATATTGAAACATTAGAAATTGTAAATCAACTAAAAGCAAATGCCATTCAAACAAGTTTTGTAAATAACAGTGTTGCTTTTTCCTCAGATAGCAGCTATTTTGCACTTATAGCTTCAGGAGCAAAAGAGTCAAAACTATATAACACAAAAACAAAAAAATTAGTTGCGGCAGTTACTAGACATCAGGGTTATGTTTCTTGTGTTGCTATTGATCCTAAAAATAGATATATGTTCTCATGTGGCGAGGATGGTTTAACGTTTGGCGTAGATATAAAGAGTGGTCAACTTGCATTTACTCTTCCAAGACATGTAGATACCGTAAATGATATTGCGTTTAGTAAAAATGGCGGTTGGGCTGCTACTGGCAGTTATGATAAAAATATAGCTCTTTTTAATCTTGCTACTATGACACCCAGAGATAGACTCAGAGCACACTCTGCTCCTGTCGTAAAGGTGCAATTTTTAAATAAAAACAGGCTTTTGAGTATAGATAAAAAAGGCAGTGCGATTATTTGGAATATAGCAAATCTTAAGGTAATAACAAGACTTCAAGGCATACATGACGATGTAACAAAAATAGTAACGGGAAATGATGATGCATTCCTGTTTATAGGTACAAAACTCGGTTATGTCATAGTGTATGATTTAAAAAGTTATGAGCAGATAACTATGAAATATATAAAGTTAAACAGCTCTATATCTGCTTTGGGTTTTGACGAGACAAATAAAAACCTTTTAATAGGCACCCAAGATGGAGATCTTTTAATTTATGATATATTTCAAGATCAAAACGCTATTTATGAAGCATTGACATATAAAAAATACTCTTTGGTTCAGGGTCTTATAGATAATAATCCGCTTCTGATATATACGGATGCGTATGTCACATTTAATACTTTATGGGAGAAGACTCTTGAGAGAGCAAAAGAGTTTATAGAGGATGGCGATAAGCAAAAAGCTACAAAACTTTTTGAAAATTTTATGGAGATTCCATCAAAAAGACAAGCAATGCAAAAACTTTTTGAAAAATACCAAGATTATGATAAATTTCTTGTCCTCGTAAAACAAAATAAACTTCCTCTGGCATACGGATTGGCAAAGAGCAATTCGATATTTCAAGAAACAAAAGCGTACTTAGCCATTGAATCGCAGTGGAAGAAAAGCGTTGCATTGGCTCAAAAATATCTGCTAAACCCAAACAACGAAGATAAAGTAAAAGAGATTTTTGCCCCATATAGGGGTATTCCGGAAAAAACCATAATAATTCAGGATATATTTTTAAATGCGATGGTTTATAATAGATTTAAGACATCAATGGTCAATAAAAATTTCAAAATGGCATTTGAATATGTAAAAAAATATCCTTTTTTAAAGGAATCCGCAGAGTACGGTATATTAATTAGATATTCTGATTCTCTCTATATAAAAGCTCAAGAGCTACAAAAAAGCGGAGATACACATGCCGCCATCAAATTTTATCGAATGCTGCTTGATTTTGATGACTTTAAAGAGGAAGCAAAAGAGATTATTCTCGAGATAGAAAATCAGCATAAATTTTTCAATGCTTTAAAAGAGAACGATATGGTTACTGCTTACAATATTTTAGATGCATCATTTGAACTTCAATCGAGCCAAGACGGTATAAAACTTGAACAAATGTGGGAAAAAGATTACGATAAGGCGAGTGAAGCCGCGGCAAAATCAGATGTAGATAGTGTTAAATACAGATTAAGCAAATATATTCAAATAAGATCTAAGTATATGGCGATAGGCACTTTGATATCATGGTGCTATATTACAGAGTTGAACCGTGCTGTAAAAAGCAAGATTGATCAAAAAACTATAGAAAATGGGATTAAAAATTATATTTTGTATTTTGGATTGAGTGATCAGATAGTGACTTTTTTTGATCTCTTTTGCAAAGAGTATCCAGAGACAAAACTAAACTTAGAGTCCCAAGTAAAAGGCTCTATAGAGAGTTGGAGACCGTCTATGATTATTAAATCAATATTAGATTTGCCTTTAACCTGCAGTATAGCTTAGATTAAATATAATACCGAAATTTTTTACGATAGGAGACTTTTCATGCAGATTAGTGGCGCGCAAATGGTCATTGAAGCTTTGATTGCTGAGGGTGTAGACACGGTATTTGGCTACCCAGGCGGAGCAATTATGAATGTCTATGATGAGATTTACAAGCAAAATAGCTTTAAACATATTTTGACTAGACATGAGCAAGCTGCGGTGCATGCTGCCGAGGGTTATTCAAAAGCAAGCGGCAAAGTCGGCGTTGCAATGATAACAAGCGGTCCAGGTTTTACAAATGCCGTAACAGGGCTGGCAGACGCATATATGGACTCTATTCCGTTAGTTGTTATAAGCGGGCAGGTTCCTATGAGTCTTATTGGAACGGATGCATTTCAAGAGATAGATGCTGTTGGAATTAGTCGCTCATGTACAAAACACAACTATCTTGTAACGGACGCAACTGATTTGGCACGTGTACTTAAAGAGGCATTTTATATTGCTTCAAGCGGACGTCCAGGACCTGTTCATGTCGATATTCCAAAAGACGTGACTGCTCAGATTGCTGAGTTTGATTACTCTGTTGAGTTGAATTTGGAGACATATAAACCTCATACAAAAGGAAATCCTCGTCAGATCAAAAAGGCGATGGAAGCGATTTCAAAAGCGAAGCGACCTCTTTTTTATCTAGGCGGCGGGATTATAAATTCAAACGCTGCTTATGATGTTAGAGAGTTGGTTCATGCTACGGGGATTCCTGCAGTTGAAACATTTATGGCAAGAGGAACGCTCTGCCACGATGATGAACTATTAATCTCTATGCTTGGCATGCATGGTTCTTATGCGGCAAATATGGCTATGAGTGAGACGGATTTAGTTATCGGTTTGGGTGCTAGATTTGATGATAGAGTAACCGGTAAACTCTCCGAATTTGCCAAAAATGCAGGCGTTATACATGTAGATATAGATCCTGCTAGTATTTCAAAACTAGTAAAAGCAGACTTTCCTATAGTCGGTGATGTTAAAAATGTAGTAAAAGAGATGTTGGAATCGGTATCGTTAATCAATCCTTCAAAGTATGAATCATGGAGAGATACGATAAAAAACTTTGATTCGCTTCATCCTCTAACATACCATGAAGATACGGACAGACTTAAACCGCAATGGGTTATACAAAGAGTAGGCGAGCTTTTGGGAGACAGTGCAAATATATCGACGGACGTAGGACAGCATCAGATGTGGACTGCGCAATTTTATCCGTTTTCACGTCCACGCCAATTCATAAGTTCAGGCGGTCTTGGAACTATGGGATTTGGTTTTCCGGCTGCTATGGGTGTTAAAGTGGCTTCACCTGATAAGGTAAGTATAAACTTTACCGGAGACGGCTCGATTTTGATGAATTGTCAGGAGTTGATGACTGCGGTTGAGAAAAAAATCCCCGTAATTAATATCATTCTAAACAATAACTATCTTGGAATGGTTCGTCAATGGCAGACACTTTTTTATAATAAACGTCATAGTGAAACAGACTTAAGCGTTCAGCCGGATTTCGTAAAACTTGCAGAAGCATTCGGCGGTATCGGCTACAGAGTCCATACTAAAGAGGAGTTTGATGCGGCGCTAAAAGATGCGGTAGAGAAAAATATCGTTACATTTATAGAAGTTGTCATAGAGAGACTAGAGAACGTTATGCCGATGGTTCCCTCTGGCGGATCTTTGTTTAACATGATGCTATTAGAGAGAAAGGAGAAAAAATAATGCAAGATGAAAGTGCTAGAAGAGTTATATCAGTTATCGTTGTAAATGAAGCAAGTGTGCTGTCTCGCATTACGGATCTCTTTTCCGGTCGTGGATATAACATCACATCGCTTACGGTTGCTCCGATTCCTGAGAGCAAATACTCAAGGCTTACAATTGTAACTTCAGGTTCGATTAGAGTTATAGAGCAGATAACAAAACAGCTTCATAAGCTTATACCTGTTTTAAAAGTTTACGAGCATGCTGATTTGGTCGAAAAAGAGATGGCTTTGATAAAGTTTCCAATCTCAGAAAACATAACCGATATAGCAACATTATGTGCGGCATATAACGGGAAAATAGTTAATGTTGGCGATAATGTGTTTATTGCAATGGTTGCAGACGAGCCAAAAAGAGTTGAAAATTTATTGAAAATAATTAGCAGATACAATCCAAAAGAGATTGTAAGAAGCGGTGCAGTAGCACTAGAGAGATAGATAGCTGCTTTTTTGAGAAAAGGGGTAATAGAGTGGATTTAAGAGAGTGCGCCAAAATAGTAGGCGGTGATTTTGAGGGCGAGAGCTTTGAAGTAACAAAGATGAATACCCTTCGTGATGCGACTAAAAGTGAAATCTCTTTTGTCTCAAACTCAAAATATATAAAAGATATCCAAAATTCAAATGCCGGTGCAATAATAGTCGATAAATCTACAAAAGAGTTCGTTCCATCAGGTTGTATCGCTTTAGTGGTTGAGAGTCCATACTTGGCAATGGCGATACTCTCAAAACAGTTTGCTCCCCCAATTGAAGATAATACTCTAAGCGAGGCTCAAATAGGTGAGGGCACAACGGTTTCGCCAAAAGCTGAGATTGCAAAAGGTGCTAAAATAGGTAAAAACTGTACGATTATGGCACATGTTTATGTAGGCGCAAATGCTCTAATCGGTGATAATACTGTTTTGTATCCGAGCGTAACGGTTTATAGAGATTGCAGAGTCGGAAGTGACTGCATCATCCATGCAAACACGACAATCGGAAGTGACGGTTTTGGTTTTGCGACAAACAAGTTAGGTGAACATATAAAGATTTATCAAAACGGCAATGTCGTAGTAGAAGATAATGTTGAAATCGGAAGTTCTACAACCATAGATAGAGCTGCTTTTGGAACTACTCTTATAAAACATGGCGTAAGAATTGACAACCTTGTTCAAGTCGGACATAACTGTATTATAGGGGAGCACTCTGTTCTTGTTGCACAAGCCGGAATTTCAGGTTCAACAACAATGGGAAGAAATGTGGTTATGGGCGGTCAGAGTGCTACGGCAGGACATCTAAGCATTGCCCCTTTTACTACAATGGCTGCTAGAAGCGGAGTTACGAAGAGTATCCAGCAAAGCGGAATGACATTTGCAGGATTTCCTTTGGTTGAGCACAAGATATGGCTTAAACTTCAGGCAAAAATTGCTAGACTAATCAAATAAATTTCTTGTAAAACTTTGTTTTGTAAGAAATTGTATTGCTTTATAGAAGCAAGTTTTACTCAACATAGCGTTGAGGGTGTAGTTAAGCGGACTTGTTCGCTTAACATTCTAATAAAATAAAAAGAGGAGAAATTTTAGATGTCAAAGATAATCCAATTAAACGGAACAAAAAAAGGTGTTATCTCTATAGAAAAATTAGATGAGCCGTACGGTAAAGGCACACACAGTGTGGCAAGCATAGGCATATCTTTAGTCGGAAACGAGAATGAACCTGAGTGGAAAGTTCATATTCCACTAGAAAATTTAGATGAATTGATAGAGGCTCTTAGAGAGTTAAAATAATATTTTACGGGAGCGTAGTTGAAAAAGAAGATATTTGCCTTTTTTTTGTTTTCTACTCTTCTTTTTGCCCAAGATTCTTTACTTTTTTTTAGCGGAAATAAAGAGATTTCTTCAAGAGAACTTTATGATGCGCTAAGCCTCTACAAACCTTATTTTTATGAGTTTTACATTGACGAGCCGGTACTTGAGCCTAAAGATATTGAGCTTACAAAAGAGGCTCTTAAAAACTACTATAAATCAAGAGGTTTTTATCATTCTCTCATACTGCATGCAAAAGATGATAACTCCATTACAATCCTCATTAAAGAAAACAGCCCGATTATCGTAAAAAGTGTAACTCATATATCAGCTTTAGATATAACAAAAAAAATTCCCTTTAAAGAGGGAGATATATTTGATGCAAACAAATTTACTCAAAGTAAGAAAGATATAAAGCTGTTCTACGCAAATAACCATTTTTGTGATGCCTATCTTGATGCAAAAGCATGGATAGATATAGAACAGAACTACGCCTATTTAACATACGAAGCTAAAAAAAATGAGATATGTTATTTTAGAAAAATAGATGTGAAGGCAACAAAAAATATTGACGCAGATATATTGAAATCTCTTCTTTATATTCAAGAAGATGAGCTGTTTTCAACTCAAAAAATAACAAAAAGTTACGAGAGCCTTTATGGATATGAAGGTATCTCTAGAGCAATCATAGATACAAATGTAGATGCAGACGGCAAAAGTGTAGATATCGTTTTGAGCGTGTTTGAAAATGAAAAACCGATTCGTACGCAAGTCGGAGCAGGATTTAGCAGTGATGAGGGCGCTATGTTTTTGCTGGGGGCTAAAGATAGAAATTTTTTGGGTAATCTTAAAACACTCGGTATCGAGACAAGAGTTACACAGGTAAAGCAGAGCATTAAAACGAATTTTGATATGCCTCTTTTAAATAAAAATTTTACCGGTATAGAAGTCGGATACGAGAATGAGGAGTTTGAGACTTTTAGAGAAGACAGAGTTTTAGCAGATTTTTTTTTAAAGCAAAAATTTCTGCCTTACATATTTAAAGAGAGTTTACTTTTTGATAAATCAAGAACATACGACAGCGACGATGAGACACTTTTTCCAAAGAGCTCTCTTTTTATAGTGTCTCCTCAGCTTGAATTGAGCTATGATACTAGAGATAAGATACTTGAAGCCACAAGCGGTTATTTTGTAAATGCGGAGATTTCAGGCTCTCTAAAGAGTGCTCTCTCAGATGCCTCCTACTACAAATTTAAAGCTAACGGCGGCTATATTTTGCCCATAAATGACTCTATTTTGGGTCTAAGAGCAACATTTGGCACACTTGGTGTTAGCGATGGATATATTCCCGCATCTTATCGTTTTTTTGCAGGAGGAATGTACTCCAACCGTGCTTACGGCTACAGGAAACTTGGTCCTACGGATGCTAAAAATAATCCTCTCGGCTCGGACTCCATTTTAGAAGCAACAGCCGAGATACGTTTTGATATCTACGGCAACTTGCGGGGAGTGCTCTTTAGCGATAATACATATTTGGGAAACGGCTCAATTCCTAGTTATGATAACGGGTATTACAGTGTAGGTTTTGGGCTTCGCTATAAAACTCCTATCGGTCCGATTGCGATAGACTTTGGTTTTGATACTGCAGATCCTACAAAACAGTATGCATTTCATTTCCACATCGGAGAGTTGTTTTGATAAAAAAAATCTACCTTTTTTTTTCAAATCTTTCTATATTGCTAATGCTCTTTGGGGTGGTTGGTTTCTTTATCCTATTTGGGCAAGATGCTATTTTATTTTTGGCACAAAAGTACTTAAGCGAAAATGCTATTAAGTACAAAACTGTTGAAGGTAGGCTCTTTGACGGAATCGTAATTAAAGAGTTAAACTACAAAGATAGTATAAAAATAGATGAGATAAGAGTCTCTTACAATCTCTTAATGCTCCTAAATCCTACTTTAGGATTGAAATACCTCAGTGCCGATGGAGTTCATGTAGATATTGATAAAATTTTACAACTTCAAAATCAAGACTCTAAGATACCCATCTTTGCGTTAAATATCTCACATGTAGATTTAAAAAGAGCAAATATCATCTATAAAGAGGAGTCCTATGCTTTTGATTTTAGCGGAGAGAATTTGAGTATTAGAGATGTGCTAGATATTGAGAGTGTAAAGCTTGATTTAAATTCCCCATACGCTAAAGCATCCATAACAGGTAAAATTAATTCAAATCGTCTAATAGGAAAATCCACTCTTGTTGTGGATGAGAAGTACTTAAAATTTATGGATGAGAAGCCTAAAAAACTATATGCAGATGTAGATATATCTGCCAAAAATATGCACATAAAAACATCTGCCAATAAGTTGACTCTTAAAAATATAGAGAACCTTGAACTAAAGAGTGCGGACATAGAGCTGCTTTACAGTTTTGAGGATGATTTTTTAACTCTACTTAGTAAATACAGTGCTTTTTATGAAAATTTTGAAGCTCTTGTAAAGCAAGAGAGCTTAATAAGGTTTAACGATACTTATGAGCTAAAACTGGATGTCGATATCACAAGAGATGAACATGACTTACCTTTTAAAAGTTTTGTTATAAAAACAAAAATAGATGAGAATGGCAGTAGAGCAGATTTTGACGCAAAAGATTTCATTGTAAAGTTGCATACGAAAGATTATAAAAACTACTCATTTAAGGCAGATACTATTTATGCAAATATGGATGGAGAATTAGAGTTAGGCAAAAATCTATTTTCAATCTCCGGAGAGCTTTATCCAAAAAAAGATATGCCATATTATAAAGAGCTAAAACTTGAGAAATTTCCAAAATTAAATCTTTTTTTATCTAAAAATCAAGATGTTATAAAAGCCGATTTATCAAGAGACCTCTTCTCTTTGGCACTGGAAAAAAATAAAACGTATGAGATTAAAGGTGTCGCAAAAGTAGGCTCTAACAGTTTTTATATAAACGGAAACCTAAAGACAAAAGAGTTTAAAGTAGATTCAAATATAGATTCGCTGAAAACTCTTATTAGTGAAGTTGACTTAAAACTATTTGATAAAGAACTGCCATTTGACGCAAAACTAAAAGCATCTTCTCTTATCTCTTATAAAGATAAACTTGAAATAACGACAAAGGTTGATTTGTCGCATTATACGCTCAAACTTGATTCTCAAAATATATATAGCGGCAGAGATGCTTTTTTTGAATTTTTTTATACAAACGATGAAATCATGCTTAAAAGATATAGACTTGAGATTTCAAACCATAAGATAGAGTCACAAAAACCTTCAAAAATAACAATAGACAAAGATGGAAATTTACTTCTTAGAGAGTTTTGGGTTTATGATAATCTTCTCTTTAGCGGAAAGATTATTCCATCAAACATGAGTGCAGATTTGCGTTTGAAAAGTGATAGTTTTCATTACGAGACAAAAGATATAAATGTAACTTTGAGCGCGAATCTGCAACTTTTTATAGATGGCAGTGGAGTTCAAAAAGTTGATGGAGAGATAACAGTTTTAGATGCTACTATCATGTACGCTCCACAGAGGGAGTATGCCATAGGCGATGAGGATATTATCATCATTCAAGATATAAAAACGCAAAAAAAGATGGCAAATAGAGATCTAAATATTCGTATAAGCTCATTAAAACCTATTCGTTACAAGATAAAAGAGGCTGATATCACATTTACTCCAAACCTGACTATATATCAAGAATTAGATGGCAAAATGCAGCTTTTTGGGATGTTGCAAGTTCATGACGGAAAAGTTAAAATAAGCGATAAAGTTTTTGAGGTTGATGAGAGTGAAATCTACTTTTATGATGGTGAATACACAAATCCACACTTAAATTTAAACCTGCATTATTATACGCTTGATAATATAGATATAGAAATTTTTATAACAAACAGACTAAATTCTCCTGTGATAATATTTGCTTCAAATCCGCAGATGAGCCAAGACGACATACTGTCCTATATTCTCTTTGGCGGTACTGCTTCATCTGTTTTTACAACCGGCAGCTCAACAGCGTCACTAAGCAGCGTGCTTCTTGGTGCTGGATTGAAAGAGATGCTTAACAAATCTACAAACCTAAAGATAGACACTTTAAATATCTTGACAAATCAAGACGGAACGCTTGGATATGAAATAGGAACAAGATTTAGCAAAAAAATTCGCGTTATGTATAAAAATAATGAGATTTCATCTGTCATACTGCAGTATAGTTTAAACAAATCACTTAGAATTGACGTGGATATAAAAGAGACAGGGCAAGGTGTAAGCATATACTACATGAAAGATTTTTAATTTTCAGCTGCAATATCTTTGCTTAGCACATCTGCTTTTAATAATTTGCTAAAGTAAATATGTTTTAATTTAAATTTTCCGTTACTTTTTTCAAGCAGATAGAGATTGTCCGTATGATTTATCTTGCTTTTATCCCGAAGTGATGAAGTGTGATAAAGTCCAAATTCTCTATCTATGCTCATAATCTCATTATGTGTGAGATAAATTCCTTGGAAGTTTTGGTTAAAATATTTTGCAAACTCATCAGGATTATGTTTTTTTACCGCAGGGTTTAAGTTTACAAAATAGATGTCCACATCCTTTTTATATGATTTAAATACATCGGATTCGTAAATAGTGCTTAATTTTTCCAAAAAAGGGGTGCATACATCACTGCAACCGTAGTATCCAAAAAAGAGTAAAGATAGCTTTTTCTCACTATAAGGCAGAAAAGGAACTTTGATTTCTCTGTTTATAGATATTTTTCCATCTGCCATATTTTGGAAAAGCAGAGATTGAAAAAGTGGAATAAATAGTAAAAAGGTTACAACAATAGTTATGATTTTTAAAATATCAGCTCTACTCATCTAAATTTTTTTTCATATCTTTAAGCACTTCTTGAATATATAGCAGGTCAAATCCATCAACTCCTACCTCTAGTTTATTGATAAAGTCCAAAATGATAGTTGTCTTTTTTTCTTCGCTATGCAATTTGAAATTTTTTAACACTTCATTCGCACAGTTCATATCGCCTTTTGCGATACAGTTGTTTATCTCTTCTATAAAAATTTTAATCTCTTCTTTCTCACTATTTGAGATACGTAAAGACGGTAGATATGTATCTAATTTTTCCTGATTTTGCTCTGTCTGCAGATATTTTGCCATTTCTTGAAGCAGAGTAGATTTTAAAATCGGTTTTGAGAGAAAACTATCATAGAAATCTACATGTTCTATAGTCTCTTTTTTGTGAAGAGATGCAGTTAAAATGATTATAGGTATATTTTTTATAGATTTTATGATTTTGCTAGCCTCAAGTCCATCCATGATACCCATAGCTATATCCATGATAATTAAGTCATAATCATTTGTTTTAACCTTTTCAACCGCCTCTTCACCGCTGAGTGCATCATCGAAAACCATATTTTTGTTCTTTAAAAAGAAACCTTTAACAAGTTCAATATTTAGTTCAATATCATCTACAACCAAGACTTTTGCTCTTTTGAATATGGCCTCATTAATTCTGTTTTCGCAAGATTTCTCTTCTAAGAGTATGGAGCTTGTATAGACTTCATTTAGCTCAAGAGTAAAGTTTGAACCTATGCCGACTTCACTTGAAACCGCAATAGTGCCATTCATCAGATCTGCCAATTTTTTGCTAATTGATAGCCCAAGGCCTGTTCCTCCGTACTGTTTTATACTTTGTGAATTTTGTTGCGTAAATGATTCAAATATGCTCTCCAAGTTCTCTTTTTCTATTCCTGCTCCACTGTCTTCAATAGCAAAAATCAGTTTTAAAATACTCGGATCTGATAATAGCGATTCTTTGGAGAGTTTAACTTTTACAAAACCTATATTTGTAAACTTAAGAGCATTTCCTATCAAGTTTATGAGTATCTGTCTTACTCTGACTTCATCAAATATGAGAGCTTTCGGTATAGAATTATCAATATTAAGTATAAGTTCTATATTTTTTTCTTTGGCTTTAAATTTAAAAATACTCATAATGTCATTACAAAAAACATAAGGGTTTACAACTCCTTTTTGTATGGTTAGCTTTCCTGCCTCTATCTTTGATATATCTAAAATATCATTGATAATGTCAAGCAGAGAGTGTGCACTTGTCTGAATGGATGATATGTACTGTTTGTTTAGCTCATCCTTTTCTCTGTCTTTTAAAATATCAGTAAAGCCTATAACCGCATTCATAGGAGTTCTTATCTCATGGCTCATATTTGCTAAAAATTGAGATTTTAAACTATTTGCTCTATCTGCTTCCTCTTTTGCATCTTTGAGTTCTTTTGTTCTCTTTGCAATTTTATCTTCAAGTATTTGATTGAGATGCATCATTTTAAATTCTGACTCAACTACTTTTTTAAACTCTTCTATTTTGGTGCCTATAATGTGGTATAGAACAACTGCCTCAAAGATAACGAAAACTGCATGCAGTAAAACTATATCGATGCCGCAGCCGTAATTAAATATCATGACGGGCTGATTGAAAATAAAAATATTATTTTCTTGTAGATAGTTAAATAAAAGGTGATGCAGTATTACAAATATGGATGCGCTAACCATCGGAAGCCGATCTTTATAGATAGTTAAAAATGACAAAACAACAAATATGTGAAAGTGAAACTCCAATCTGCCCATGTACTGCTGTATGAAAAGTGCTGAGTAGCTAACAAGCGCAATAGCTGATATATTTCTAAAAAGAGCTGAATTATTTGAAAATATATAAGTCAAATATACAGCCACAAAAATTAGTCCGCCTATAATAAAGCCAAACATGTAAGTGTTAAACTCTATTGAAATAATAAATGTTGCTAGAAACCAGTGAGCAAACAGAAGTTTTAATACATATTTATCAGCTTTTTTAAAATCATCTTTAACCATACGAGATGTGTAACTATTTAGCTCTATACTATTGTTTATCATTAATCTCTCCGCATAAACTATACTAAAGTTAATTATAAAACAATTATAATGATAAATTATTAAATTGTGCATACAAAGGCGTAGAGATGGAAAGCAAATCTACTATTTTGGTGGTTGATGATACGCCAAAAAATATTCAGCTTGTGGCAAATATATTAGGAAAATTGAATCTTTATACAATTTTGTTTGCATTTAACGGAAGTGATGCGCTCAAAAGAGTTCAAGAAAATGATATAGCACTTATTTTACTCGATATCATGATGCCTGACATGGATGGTTTTGAAGTTGCAACCATCCTAAAATCAGACCCCATGTATATGGATATTCCGATTATCTTTATTACTGCATTTACAGATTCTGAGAGTATAAAAAAAGGGTTTGACTGCGGTGCAGAGGATTATATAACAAAACCTTTTAATCCTCCGGAGCTTATTTCAAGGGTTGGCACACATACTAAACTCTATAGAGCAAAAAAGATACTCGAAGAGCAGCTTAATGAAAATATTTCTCTGCTTGAACAGTATAAAAATGCTGTAGATGAGAGTGATATCGTTTCAAAAACGGACCTTAACGGTCGGATAACTTACGCAAATAATAAATTTTCAGAGATTAGCCAATATACTCAAGAGGAGCTTATCGGCAAGCCACACAATATTATAAGACATCCCCAAACGCCAAAGAGTGTTTTTGAAGATTTGTGGAGAACTATTAAAGACAAAAAGATATGGAGAGGTGAAGTAAAAAACCTTAAAAAAGACGGTTCAACATATATTGTAGAAAATGTAATTGTTCCGATTTTAAATCTTAACGGAGAAACTGTAGAGTATATGAGTATTCGGCATGATATAACAGATATTTATAACCTTAATATTGAGATAGAAAACACACAAAGAGAGCTTGTTCAAACACTCGGCGCAGTTAGTGAAACAAGATCTAAAGAGACTGGAAACCATGTTAAGAGGGTCGCTGAATATTCCTATCTCTTGGCAAAGTTTTACGGATTGGATGAAGAGGAGTGCAAAATCCTCAAAGATGCCAGCCCAATGCATGATATAGGAAAAATAGGTATTCCCGATGATATTTTAAATAAGCCTGCAAAATTGACACCTAATGAGTTTGATGTCATTAAGGCACATTCGAGGCTTGGTTACGATATGCTGTGCCATTCTGAGAGGCTGATTTTTAAAACTGCTTCTACTATTGCGTATCAACATCATGAAAAGTATGACGGAAGCGGTTATCCAAGAGGACTCAAAGGTGAAGAGATACATATTTACGGAAGGATAACTGCTATTGCAGATGTTTTTGATGCACTGGGAAGTGATAGATGTTATAAAAAATCGTGGGAAATGGATGCTATTTTAAAACTCATAAAAGAGGAATCCGGTAAGCATTTTGACCCAAAACTAGTCGAATTATTTTTAAAAAATACCGAAAAGTTTTTGGAAATTCGTCAAACGCTTAAAGATGTTGATTATGTAGAGTGTAAAATTTAGATTTTCATCTCTTTTACAAACTCTTCGATTCTCTTGATTCCTTTGCGGATACTTTCGATGTCAGTTGCAAAACTAAATCTTGCATATCCTTCGCTTCCAAAGCCTACACCCGGAACTAAAGCTACACCTTTTTTTTCTAAAAGTTCTTTACAAAACAGCATAGAGTCGTTGCTTACTTTTTTGATGTTAATGAAAAGGTAAAAAGCACCGTCAGGCTTATAAACACTTAAACCATCAATTGCATTGATAAGTTTTACCGCTTCATCACGACGCTCTTTAAACGCCACTCTCATCTTCTCGATATCCGCATCCGCATCACCGTTTAAACCGACGATTGCCGCTTTTTGAGTGATTGAGTTGATGTTTGAAGTGCTTTGGCTTTGAAGTTTTTTAGTCGCTTGGATAATCTCCGTTTGATGGGCAGCCATGTAACCAAATCTCCAACCTGTCATTGCTACTGATTTGCTAAGACCGTTGATAGTTATCGTTCTTTTGTACATGTCTTCACTTACGGCCGCAGAAGATGTGAACTCGCCGTCGTATATAAGTTTTTCATACATCTCATCGCTTGCAACAAGTACGTCAGTTCCCTCTAAAACTTTACCGAGTGCCGTAAGCTCCTCTTTTGAGTATACAGAACCTGTAGGGTTTGAAGGGCTTGTTAAAACTATCATTTTTGTTTTTGGAGTAAGAGCATTTTTAAGCTGCTCGGGCGTGATTTTAAATGAACTCTCGTCATTTGTCTCAATCTCTACAACCGTTCCGCCATGATAGAGAACAAGCTCAGGGTAGGTTACCCAGTAAGGAGATGGGATTATTACCTCGTCTCCTTTTTGAACTACTGCCGCAAAAAGGTTAAAAAGAGAGTGCTTTGCTCCGTTATTTGTGATGATTTGATTAGGAGCATAAGTAAGATTGTTATCTCTTTTTAGTTTGTTTGCTATTGCGGTTTTTAGTGCAGGGATACCTTCAACTGCGGTATATTTTGTAAAACCCTCATTGATTGCCGCAATTGCAGCATCTTTGATAACTTGAGGCGTGTCAAAGTCAGGCTCTCCGGCAGAGAAACTAAGTATGTCTTTGCCTTGTGCTTTAAGCTCGCCGGCTAGTGTCGAGATTGCAATTGTAATTGATTCAGATAGTGTATTTACGCGATCTGTAAGCATAAGAACCCTTTTTTATTTTAAATTTATCACGCTAAATGAGCAGAGCCCATTTAGCTACGCTAGCCGCTATGGCACTAAAGCTTGCCGCATAAAGCGGCAGAAGAACTTCTTGCAAACTTGCAAGAAATTTTTTTGGCGAATTATACTAAAATAAATTTTAATTTTTCATTGCTCTAATGAAAGATTCATAAATATTTTCAAGCTCCAAATCTTGTTCAAGAAGTTGTTTGTTATCTTCAACTAAGATATGCTCTAAAACGGCGACACGTTTAAGCAGATACTCAAACATCTCTTTGTTTATGTCAGGCAGCAAGTTGTGCATTAGAGGCTCTTTACATCTCCCTTTTTCTATTACATGTGCTGGAATACCTATAGCCGTCGCATTGTTTGGGACAGGTTTTACTACAACGGAATTTGCACCGATTTTTGCATATTCACCGATAACTATGTTTCCTAAAACTTTTGCTCCTGCACCGATAACGGCACCTTTTTTTATAGTAGGGTGTCTCTTTCCCTGAGTGAGAGATACACCGCCTAGAGTTACACCTTGATAGATTAAAACATCATCTTCAATGATTGCGGTTTGTCCTATTACGACACCCGTTCCATGATCTATAAAGACTCTTTTGCCGATAACGGCACCGGGATGGATGTCTATATTTGTAATAATCTGGTTAAGTCCCATAATGATTCTGGCTAGACTTTTAAAGTTTGCCATGTAGAGTCTGTGAGCTATTCTATACCATGCAACTGCCCAGACACCGGGGTAGTTAAATAAAAAATCGAGTCTAGAGTTTAATGCCGGATCGTTGTTGTAAGCATTCGAAAAATCTTCTCTGATTTCAGCAAAAAGTCCCAAAATTAACTCCTAGTTTGTAGTTCTTAAATAACCGTTTTGTTTTAAAAACAATTCTAATTTCGCAAGTGTATCACTTTTTTCTTTTTCTGAAATAAACTCTGAATTTGACAAATCATTTTTCAGCTTTGTATGCAAAATAGCGGAATCATATCCTATCGAGTCTAAGATATCTAAAATATTTTTTGACTCTACGGCATTTTTAACTTCATACGAATTTTCGTCTATTGTAATCGTATATTCGCTCGGATGGGTAAAAAGGTTATGATTCATCCCAAGCGTCTCTTGATATGCGCCTACATTGAAAAAACCTAAAAAATACTCCTCTTCATCGAGGTTTACGTCATGAAGATAGAGCGGTTTGTCGGGATTAAACCCTATCTCCCCGTCGCTGTCACATGTAATATCCCACAGTGACGCCGCACGAAGAGGCGTTGAGTTTAGATGATGTAAAGGCATAACAGGAAAGTGTTGATTTAAACCCCAGTAATCAGGCAAGCTCTGAAAAATAGAAGCGTTGATGAGATATCTCTCTTGAAGTTTTACCTGTAATTGTGCCAGCTCATCGGTAGGGTTTGCCGACTTTAAATAGAGCGCTCTTTTAATGATATTGTGAACTAAAATCTCTGCATTTGAACGGTCTTGTAGATCTATGTAACCTAGATCAAATAGTGTTAACATAGACTCCATATGGTCAAGTGCATCGTGAAGGTACTCTATACAGTTTGTATTGTTTAAAAGTCTGTTTAGCTCAACCAACTCTTCGATAAGAGGCGGATTGATTGTTTTAAAATTGAGTAGTTTTTCTTGGTAATCCTGCGTAAAAAGCTCTAAAACAGGAGTTATCAAAACAGCATGAGAGGCAACGATAAATCTACCGGATTCCGTAAAAATATTTGGATGAGAAACATTTTTAGCGTTCATAATTTCGCCGAGGAGGAAAACAACACTGCTTGAAAACTCATCGATGGAGTAGTTTCTTGAATTAAGATGCGCATGTTGGTTGTACTCAACTGCCAAACCGCCTCCGATATTGATATTGTCTAGGCTTGTCGCGCCCATTTTTTTAAGCTCTGCATAGATATTTCCCGCTTCACGCAGAGCCTTTTTAAGAGGTGCGATATCTGACATTTGCGAACCGATGTGGAAGTGAATCATGCTCAAATACTCTAAAAGGTCTGCTTCTCTTAGAAGCGTTATTGCTTCGATAATCTCCGTAGATGTTAAACCGAATTTTGCATCCATGCCGCCGCTCTTTGCCCAGATGCCGCTTCCGGTGCTGTGAAGTCTTACTCTAATCCCGATATTTGGTACTTTTAAGTCGCACTCTTTTGCAACCTCTATAATAGTTTCAAGTTCACCTAAACCCTCAATCGTGATGGTAATATTGTGTCCGCTTTGAGCCGCTATAAAGCCAAGCGTTATCATCTCTTTATCTTTAAAACCGTTGACGGTAATGTTTGCACCGATTGGAGTTTTGCTCATCGCAAGTATTAGCTCGGCTTTAGAACCTGCTTCTAAACCGTAGTTGAATTGCGCGCCTTGAGATGTTACGGCTTCAACTGCATGCGGAAACTGATTTACTTTTAGAGGAAAAACGGCATGAAATTTGCCTTTATAGTTGTTTTGCTGTATAGCTTTGTCAAAATAGTTGTAAAGAGTTCTGATTTGAGCTTTTATAAGATGAGGAAACCTTAGCAAAATAGGACCTCTGACATCCTCTGCACGAATCTCTTCAACGATTTGAAGAAGTGATGGCATACACTTGTAATTTAACCTAATTTGACCGTTTTCAATTATAAAATTATTATTTGACCAAATATCAAGACCGAAGTTGTTCATATTCATATCCTATGCATGTAATTTATGATGAAAATATTTATCTATATCAAAATATATATCATCGTTTTTATTTTTGAAAGTAAGATTGGATTTCCCAATCTTGCTTATGTGATTCACTCCCATAACCGCCAATATCATCTTCATTCCTTTGATTAGATTTACATGATAGTTTGCTATTTCACCGCTTTTTTTAACAACTAGATACGAAGCTCTTTTTTTCTCATCTTGTGTCGCCATCCCGACAGGGCAGACATGTGTACCGAAACCAGAGCACATTCTTGCACGAATACAGCCGCCGCTCATCATAAAACCTCTTGCAATTCCAACTGCATCAGCTCCCAAACACATCGTAATAATAACATCATCCGGCGTCAATATCTTTCCGCTTGCTATGATTTTTATATCATTGCGTATATTATACTTTTTAAGCATGCTATCTAGCAAGTAGAGTGCATTGTCGATTGTAAGCCCTACAGATTCCATCAACTCTAACGGTGCAGTGGCACTTCCGCCGTCTGAACTGTCGATAGTGATAAAATCAGGTATATTTCTGCCCTCCGCTTTTCTTGAAGCAATGTCTTTTACCATCTCTTCAACAGCTTTGGCATCAGATATGACTATCTTAAAACCGACAGGTTTTTTTGAAAGGTTTTGCAGTTTTTCTACAAAGTCCAGCAGATGAGATGCTGTATCCGCATAAGGAAATCTGTTTGGTGAAAAAACATCTTTGCCCTCAGGAACACCTCTGTAGTATGCTATATCAGCTGTTACTTTAGTGCCTGCCAACTTTCCGCCTGTCTGTTTCGCGCCTTGAGCGATTTTTATCTCGGTCATGCGGCAAAATTTCATAACCTTTTGATATTTCAACTCATCAAATTTTCCATCTTCATCGCGAACACCGTAGAGTCCTGAGCCGATTTGAAAAATCATATTTGGAATGTCGCTCGGAATCTCTTTTGGGAAAACACTAAGCGGCGCACCCCAATTTACACGAAACAGTACATGAGAACCCTCATCGTAAATATAGGTATTTTGTGTTTTTTTATTTAACAAAGCTGTTCTGTACCATTTTGTCGCAATCGCATTGTTAAAGAGCAGTTTGCCCATCTTATGCATAAATTCTGCAAAAGGGCTGCTTCCAATAATTTCAAGATACTCGCAGTTATTTAAGTCTGGTGTATGGGTAAAAAGATGATTTGAGGTAAGAGAGCCTTCTCCTGTATTTATGGTTAAGTTTGAGGCGATTCCAGCCATGGAAAATGCACGAACGGCCTCAGGGCTCAATGCTCCGTCACTCATGGCAGAGCGGATAATAGGAGTATGAGAGACAAAAGGAATCTCTCTGTCTTTTCCAAATACGACAGATGTCTCTTCGCTGACCTCATTGTCGTTTAAAACATTTGAAACATGTTTTAAGATAAATTTTGAGCCTAAAAAGGGCTGTGAGATAGAGAAAGATTTATAGTTTGGAACATTTTTGGCAGCTTTATAAACCCAGTCGACCTTATCTTTAGAGTCATAAAAAGTCTCTTCCGCAAAATATTGTCTAAGCGGCTCTCTGAGTGCTTCAAAAAAATATCTAAATCTTCCGATTACGGGATAGTTAATCAATAGCGCATGGTTTCTTTGGACATATTTGTCGTGAATATAGAGAAAAACCAGACCGATTAAACCCGCTAAAATAAAAAATTCTATGAAATTAGAAAATGCATCCCATATAAAATCCAATATTTGCAACTAGAAGTCCTCTAGCAAAAGCGTCTGTTCCGTTTTGTCTTCTAGGTTTTTTACCCAGATAGTCCCATCTTTCATCTCATTGGATCCGATTACTGCACAATATTTTACATTTTCCTTATCGGCTGTTTTTAGATGGTTTTTAAGATTTTTTGTTTTATAGTCAATTGAAACTATATCGCTATTTCTCTTTTGGTGTGCGATTTTAACAGCTAAATCGAGTGCTTCATCATCCATGGCACCGATGTAATAACCCTCTTTTTTTCTCTCAGGCATGACGATAAGTTCCATCAATCTCTCAATGCCCATAGCAAAGCCGACCGCAGGGGTAGGGCGTCCGTCTAAAAACTCAACGAGTCTGTCATATCTTCCACCGCCTGCAATCGCACTTTGGCTTCCTATGTTGTCACTTACAAACTCAAATGCGGTTTTGGAGTAGTAGTCAAGCCCTCGAACTAGGTTTGTATTCACCTCATATTCGATGCTGTTATTTTCTAGAATTTTTTTAAGTGTATCAAAATCGTTACTGCATTCTGAACAAAGATTGTGCAGAAGCTTTGGAGCGCCTACATAAAGCTCCTGACATGAGCCGTTCTTGCAATCAAGCACTCTGATCGGATTGGTATCTACTCTTCTGATACAATCTTCACAGATGTTGTCTACACACTCTTTTACAAATTTTATAAGTTTTTGGCGGTAAGGAGGCATACATGCATTGCAGCCAAGTGAGTTGAGCTGAAGTCTATAACCGATACCGAGAGTTTTTAAAATATCGCTGACCATCATTATCATCGAAGCATCTTCATAAACGCTATCAACGCCGAAGCTCTCGACTCCAAACTGATGAAACTGTCTCAAACGACCTTTTTGCGGTCTCTCATATCTAAACATTGCACCGTGATAGAAAAAGCGGTGAATTCCGCCTGCACGGTCAAGTTTTTTTTGTATAAAAGCACGAACAACACCTGCAGTTCCCTCTGGGCGAAGACAGACATCATTCTCGCCTTTATCGATAAACTGATACATCTCTTTGCCGACAATATCGCTTGATTCGCCTACAGAGCGTTTAAAAAGAGCAGTCTCTTCCAAAAGGGGGGTCTCAATAAAATGAAAACCGTATCTCTGAGCAATCTTTGTAGCAGTGCTTATAAAATATGTAAATCTCTCATAATCATCACTTAAAATATCATTCATCCCTCTTAGCGAACTAATCATCTTTTTCCTTTGCATACAGCGTTGTTTTTAAGTTTGAAAGAATACCATTTTTACCTTTATATTCTATTTTATGTTTTGCTTGAGAGTTTATGGTATCTTGTGTATCTAACACCAAATCAACAAGTTTAAAATTTGTTATTAAAAAATTGTGTAACATAAAAAGGTTTAAAATGAGCAAAAAAGATAAACTGCTAAAAGGTAATATTTTTACCTATAGACAAAGTAAAATTTCCAAAATAACTTCTTTTATGATGCCCGTATTTGAAAGTCAGCTTGTTCTCATTATTAAAGAATGACATGCATTCAGGCTTCACTTGCTAATGCTATTTTTTTAAAGAAAAACTAAGAAAATGCATAAAAGTGTGTGTGACACCTATTTTTTATGGCACTCATTCTATTTTGAAGATAGGATTGAAATCTTGGGTATCTCTTGAAAAATAAGCAGTAGCATAAATTTTACGGCTTCGTTTCAATTATTTACTGGCTTTAGTTTTTCTGTATATCTTGTCGCTATTATCGTAACTTTTGTATACTCAAGTGGAAAAATAGCATTTGTCTTAATACCAAAAGTAATATCTTGATTGCTATAAAGAAGAGCATGTAAAGTATCCGTTGCATTGTTGAAAATAATATCTTGGTTATTGCAACAAAGAGCATATAAAATATCCATGGTTTTGCTGATTTCAAGCACAAGCGTTGAAGAATATGTATTTACCTCAACAAGAATAAGAATCCCGTTTGCTTTACATAAATCGGTACTATTTGGTACGAAAGCCTTTAGTGCGTTTTGCATCGCATTTTCTATAGCATTTTTTCCTTCATGTTCGCCCGTTTGCATAATAATTTCATCGCCATAGTTTATAAGCATTTTAATATCATCATCAGAGGGTATAATGTCATTATCACCGCTAGAAAGAGTGAAATCTAAAATAACTTCTCTTATTTTTTGCGGAAGATGTTCATAAAAAGAAAGCTTTTCATTTGTATGTTTTGACGGGATTTTAATAGGAAAAATCATATTATTTATCCTTTTAATCTTGATAGATTATTTGTGTGATAGGTAAATCTCCAAAGCATGTTTGCTCTACAAAGCTTCTTGGTTCTTGTGTTACTAACACAAATGAGGCAGAGATTTGTTTGCTCATCCATCTATAAAACGAAATGTCAAAAATCAATTCGGCTTCACACGGTTTTCTGCTAACCGTATCCACAAGAACTATGTCATATTTTTTAATCTGCTTTACGCCATGTGGGAATTTAGCTAAATTTTTAAAATAAATATGTTTAATGTTATTCTCTTGACAAAATTGCGCAAGTGTATAGTTTTGCACTTCGTCAAATCCGCCTAAACTCACGACAATCAGTTTTGTGTCAGGCTGTGAACTTAGTTCTAAAGCTGTTTGCATGATTAATGGAGTTTTATCAACTTTTTTAGGAGACAAAAAAAATCTATATTTTTCAGTGGGCTTACAAGGGAGCATTTTATACCTCTCTTTTTTAAGAATATAGAAGTATAAAATAGTGTCTGGACAGGGTTGTGTCTATTTTTTAGTTTTGTTTAGTATAAGATAAATATTAGTTGCAATTTTGCTGACAAATCTTGCGCCGTCTGAAAAGCAGTGGTTTAAATACTTTTTAGAGTGCCGTAAATGAAGAGGGTCATTTCTTTAAAATTTGTACAATTTTTGATTCATTCTCCATAAGAGCATCTATTATTTGAATAATTTCTTTAGAAGCATTTTCTAAAAGCTGGTTAAATTTTATTGGATTAAATAAATCATAAGTAAAATCTTTGTTGATCTTATCATTAGCATCTAGCCTCGCATAAAAATTAATTTTTTCTTTAATGGGTGTATATTTATAATTCCCATATTTTTTATTAATTCCAATTTCTTCAAAAATTTTTTCGATAGCTATAGGTAATTTTTTATTTTTTTTATCTTGCATTAAACTAGTTTGAATATAGATTGTTTCATTATCACCTCTTTGATAAACATCAACACATATATCTATTTCAGTTAGTAATTTTTTTTGATAGTGCAATCCAAAATATGTGCTTTTTGCTTTATGCCTTTGGGTAGCAGTTATCTCAATTCTATCCTCAATGGATTTTTCACCCTTTGCATCGTCATCGAACCACTTATCGTGTATAAAGTGTTCATATTTATGTTTGTTCATTTTAGTATCGAGCTTTTCATATAAAGCATCCCAAAACTCTACTTCTTTTTTAGCCCATATTTTTGGCAACATATCTACTAACTGTGTTGCCGCCTTAATATCTTCAGGTGAATTAATCATTTTTATTATTTCCTTTTCGTAGTTATTATCTTTTTGATTTGTAATTTTTTTAACTAGCAACAAATACTGCTTTAAACTCTCTCTAATAGGCGGAAACATTGCCGATTCTTTGATGCACTTATCAATAAAATGTACAATATCAATTAAAAATGAAATTGTTGCGTACTCTATTTTATCTCCGGCGATACTTTCTTCAGTAGCTTCTTTTCCAAATTTTGTGAGATAGTAAATTTTTGTATTTTTATTAAAATATTTTTCAATTGGAAGCAGATAGTCATTATATCTCTTTAATTGATTTTGTTGGTCTCCTGCATCAACTTTTATTTCTATAACAATGATTTGATTTTTGTCTTCAATTGCCAAATCAATTCTTCCATAGTCGTTAACATAAAGTTCTCTATAAACTTTTATAGTTTCAAAATCGATTTGATTAGTATCAATTTTTAATACAGACTCGATAAATAACTGAAGATATAAATTATTTTGCTGATGAGAACCTTTTGGATTTAGTAGTTCATACAAAAAAGCACTATGTGTTTCAACCTCTTTATTTTCCATTTTCAGAATCGAAAAAAGATTAAATTTTTCACCTTTTGATTTTTCAATTTCTTCATATTTTTCAATAATAGGTTTTGCCATTTTTATTAAAATATTAACTCTATCACTCACTTGTTTCTCCTGTTCCTCTCTTTAAGTACAACCCTATCACGCATTTTAGCAGTTCATTTGATGCTATTGCTGGTCTTGTACCACTTTTTTCCTAAAATTATATCCACTTACTTAGACACCGTCATGTCCACTATCCAAATAACTCTGCAAATCTTCATTAATCATCTCTTGTAACCATAGAGGCTCCAAAACCTTTAAATGTGGAATCCAGTACTTGATAATCGGGATAATCTCCATTTCGTAAGTGATAGTAACCCTAAACTCCAAAGAGCCGTCTTGATGAACGCTCTCTATCTTTTGTGTGGGGAGTGGTCTTCTTTTAAAATACTTTGCGGCTTTCGCAGTTGTATATACCGTCACATCAAAAGGATCTCTATCTGATTGGAACCAAATCGAGATGGAATTTTCTAGTAAGCTGTCGATTCTAGCATCGCTTGTAAAATGATCTCCCGTCTCTTTTACATGTGAAACTCTTTTTAGATAAAGCTTGCGTACATATCCATCGCTATCAAGTGCCACAAGATACCAAAATCCTTCATAGTTTACGATTTTAAGGGGTTTTAGTATCTCTTTTGTAGGTGGGTTGATTTCATTATTGTAAACACAAGAGATAACTTGCGTCTTTTTTATAGCTTGTTCTAACTGCTCAATAAGAGCAAATTTATCGCTAATATCTTCAATATTTAGTTTTGTATAGATGGGATTAAAATCTTCATTGCGTAGTTTATCAAGTAGCTTATGCGTTTTGGATGCAAGCTTGCCGCCTATGCTTTGTGTGATTTTTTCTAAAATATCAAGAACCAAGGTGTCTTCAAATGTTTTAGACTTCTCAAGCCTAAATCCCTCTTGCATCTTGTATTTTGCTTTTTCTTTGTATATAGGAAAACTACCGAGCCGTTCTGTAAAATCCCTTAAAATTGTCCTACCGCTGACTTGAAACTCTTCGGCTAACTCTTTTGCACAAAGAGTTTCACCGTCATGCAAGCGTGAAAGTATGGTGATAAGCCTTGTTAAAATCTTGTCGTAGTCATGTGTTGCCATTTTTACTGCCTTATCATTTTTGGACATAAAGCTGTCTTGCAAAATTATACTTTGTTTTGAAACACAGTTTAGCTTGACACCGCCTTTATACTATTTATCTTTCATTAAATACTTAAAAATATTGTTTAGGAGTTGATTTTTTGCAACAATTGTGAATGAATTTCCACTTTACCACATTCTCAGTTGAGTATAGGAGTCTGGAAAAGTGGAGGTTCAACTTCTTGGGTAATCTTAATCTGCTTATCGACTTGTTCCATCTCATCATCACTTAGAGCGGTAAGTTTTTCGTTTATGATTCTTTGATTGTCTATCGTTCTTATTTGGTCGCAAAGTATTTCGCTAGAAGAGTCAAGTTTGTCTCTTTTTTCTACTCTAAATCTTAAAGGATAGCTCTCATCGATAAGATATGTAGATAAGGGTAAAATCGTAGTTGTAGAATGTGCTATCTCGTTTAACATATCAGTCTGATACACTAAAATCGCTCGGAGTTTACCGACTTCATTACCTTTTTTTGGGTTGAGATTTGCTAAGTAAATTTCCCCTCTTTTAAACATTGCCAAGCCCATCAGTTAGTGTGTCTTCAAACTTATTTGCTATTTTTATAGATTCATTGCGCACATTAAACGATGCCTTTTTTATCTGTTGTTTCAGCTTCTCTTTTTCTAAAGTTTCTTTGTAGTTTATGACGGCATTTCTGATAAGTTCGCTTCTTGAAGTACCAAAATTCGCTGCCATTTCATTAATCATAGTAAAAAAATTGTTGTCAGTTTTAAGTGTTATCGTATGCATAAATACTCCTTTTAAGTATTATATAAATATTACTCTTTGTGTTACCTTTAAGCCTTGCACTGCTTCTATGGTTTTTCCCAGACCTACTTCATCCGCTATCAAAATACGGTTGTTTTGGGAGTTTAAAAAAATATTTTCTTTTAGCTCTTTGAGCGAAGAGCTTTTTTGTTGTGACTCAAAAAACTCTATGTCGCTTCTAAGAACATTGACATATTCACCCTCTAGCAGTATCTCACAGTATGCGTCAAACTCGTTGATGATGATAGTGTTTTGGTTGGTGGGTTTGTAGATGGCTTTTTTCATATAAAAATCTCATTTTTGTGATTAAAAATTAATAATAAGTATTAAACCATTTTTTAACTTATTTATTTATTCAATAGGCAATTTTAGTTTAAATAAATTTTAATAATAGAATCTTATACTTATGCCAGAAAGTAAATTTTAAATAAGTGAGGATACCACGATGATAGAACTACCAAAACTGCCTTTTGAAGAAAATGCACTTGTCCCGTTTCTCTCAGCAGAAACTATGCAGTACCACTATGGCAAACATCATGCTACTTATGTCAACAAATTGAACGAACTTATCAAAGGAACTGAGTTTGACAAAATGTCTCTCTCTTCAATTATCCGTGATTCGGATGGAACTATTTTTAATAACGCTGCACAGGTGTTTAATCACACTTTTTACTGGAATAGCCTTAGTAGTTCAAAATCTGCTCCAAGCGGTAAACTTTTATTTAAAATAAATAATGATTTCGGCTCTGTAGAGAAGCTGAAAGAGGAGTTTATAAAAGCAGGAACAACACTTTTTGGTTCAGGATGGGTGTGGCTTGTTAGAGAACCAAAAGGAAAATTGGCAGTTAAACAAACAAGTAATGCCCAGACTCCTCTTTCTTCAAATCTTATACCTCTGTTTGTGTGTGACGTATGGGAGCATGCGTACTACATCGACTACAGGAACTTGCGTCCAAAATATCTCGAAGAGTTTTGGAATCACATTAATTGGGATTTTGCAAGAGAAGCGTTTGACAAGACTGATAATGAAATTTTTGTCGGTACGGAGCCTTGCAATGATATTCACGATCCTTTTTGTGCGATAATGGATGAACTTCAAAATCAAAACAGAGTGATGAGTTGAAAATAGAGTAAAGGCTTAAAGTGCAACAACATGAGAGTTTAAAAGAGCATTATAGATTTACAAAAGAGGAGGCTCTGATCTTAGAAGCTCTTCAGCCGAGGATGAAAGAGCTTGCGGATGATTTTATAGACGGGTTTTATGACTATATATGGGGGTTTGGAACAACCGCAAAATTTCTTAAAAATCAAGAAATAATCGATTACCACCGCAAAAAAGTAAAAGAGTGGTTTATAAATCTTTTTTCCGGAAAGTATGATTTGGAGTATTTTACATACCTATACAAAATAGGAGAAACGCATGTTAGTATCGGTCTTCCTACGCACTTTGTAAACTCTGCGTTTACATTTGTGAGGACTTTTATACTTAAAAGCATGGAAGAGCGTTCTGAGGATAAAACACAATATATAGCACAGATCAGTGCGATTGAGAAAATCATAGATATGAATCTTGATGTTCTTACAAGTTCATACAGAGAAGAGGAACTTGGAAATTTTTTATCTCTGTCTAAATTTGAAAAAACGATTCTATTGGGGCTAAAGAAGTTCAACTCATATATAAACTTTTTTTTAGCCGGCTCTTTGGCTTTGGTGGCCTTTTTTGCCATAGGTCTTTTTGTATATGATATCTATCTGCTCTTTTTCTCAGATATAGGGATAGAGAAGGGGATTTTAACGGTTCTTGGAAGTTTGCTTGTTTTATGGGCAGCAATAGAACTTATTCATGAAGAGATAAACCACCTTCAAGGCAGAGGATTTGCCATTGGAGCTTTTATTATGCTCGCTATGGCGGCACTTATCAGGAAAGTGCTTATCTACTCGCTATCATCTGAAAAAGGAAATGATCTTTTGGTTATCGGAACTGTTATCGTTGGATTGGCGGTCGCATACTGGCTTGTAAACGTAAAAAACAGGGTAACGCTTTAGTACCAGTATGTCGGGTAGTGTCTTTTTGAGTTATTTGATATATTGTTTACGACAAGAGCGATAAGAAGCATCATTGTTACACCAAGGGCTATCGGTGAAAGCGGATAGATCCAGCCAAGAGACTGGATTTTCTCGCTTCCTATAACATAAATAAGAGCCGTAGCACCTCCCGGGGGATGCATGGTAATAGTTAAATGCATTACTAAAACGGAGAGTGCGACGCTAAATGCACACAGAAGTTCTAAGCTCAGCAAATTTCCAAAATTTTTTACTAAAAATACTGAAACGATAGCAGAAAAAAGATGTCCTCCTATCAGGTTTCTAGGCTGAGAAAAAGGGACTTCCGGTGCTCCATATATTAAAACAGCAGAAGCGCCGAAAGATCCTAAGAGAAAAAAACTGTCTTGTGTTGAAAATGAGTTGCTAAAAATTGACATGACATAGATGCCGACGAATGATCCTATAACTGACCAGAAGATTTTGCCTGCAGGTTTTCTGGAAGGTCGTACACCTTTTGGCATCATTCTTTGAAGGTATCTCTTTGTCAATTAACACCTCCTCATAACTTTTTTGTTATGATAGGAGTGTTTTTAGTGATTTGAGTTGATGTATATCAATTTGGTTCGTTGTGGTATATAAAAGGCTCATTTTTTGCATCTTTGAGCTTAGATCTTCCTTCAAGTGAAGCTTTAAATGCAGCTCCCAAAACTTGACACTCCAGAGCTTCTTTTGTTAGAACTATATCCGTAAGAGGATCTATAATTATTTTGTTTAAAGCAGTGATTGTAAGTTTTGGATAAGATTTTTTTACTAAAACAATATCGCTTTTTTCTTCAATTTCTCCCTCTTTTAGCACTCTTGCATACCATCCGCTCAAGCCGTTACTGTAGATAACAGTTGTCATCTGCTTTGTTCTTGTATTTGCGGAGAGTTTCCAGCAAGGTTGTCTGGGTTGAGAGATTTGAACTTCTACATCGCCAATTTTTAAAATATCACCAACGCATATATCGCTCTCATCTATACCCTCAACAACTATATTTTCCCCATAATGAGCGACTTCATCATACTTAAAATCACTACTGCTTAACTCATTCAATTTTTTATATGTATTTGTTGAAAAAAAGAGTACGGCTTTTGTCTCTCCGCCGTGATGGAGCGTGTCAGCCTGCTCATCATCTTTAAATCCTGTTTTTGTAAGATAAGCCTTAGCAACCGGATACTTTTTTATACCCGATAAAAAATGAGGATTATTTTTGCTAAGAGAATCATTTGAAACAACTTTACCGACTTTTACAAAAAGCACTTTCCCGATAATTTTATTCATTTAGTGTTTCCTAATATTGTTTAATATCTCGTCTCTAATTTCATCAATACTTTTTTTTGCATCAATGGTGATTAACTCTATATTTAGAAGTTTTGCCGCTTCTATAATAGCTTTTTGTATGTTTAGCAGATACGCACTTCCCCTAAGTTCAATTCCGTCTAATTTTTTTTGAGAGAGCCTAAACTCAAGCTCCTCTTTTGTAAGATAGAGAAGAAAAACTTTTTGCGGATATATACCATTTGTAGCAAAGTGGTTAAGAGAGACCAGATCTTTTTCCTCTATTTCTCCCTGAACAAGAGCATAAGCTATACCGCTTATGGCACTTCTGTCGGATATGATAAGTTTATCTCTGTTTGGCTCAATCACCTCTTTTACATGTTCGGCACGATCAGCCAAAAAGAGTAGAAACTCAGCCTTTTTACTTTTCGCTTTTGTACTTAAAACTATCTCTCTTATCTCTTTGCCGACTTCAGTGCCGCCGGGTTCTTTTGTGATGATGGCATACGGAAAGTGCTCTTTTAGTTTACTTATCTGTGTGCTTTTGCCGGCAGTATCGATTCCCTCTATTGTAATGTACATGATTTCATACTCTCAATGATTCTTTGAACCTCTCTTGGGACAAGATGTTCAGTTTTTGAATTAAATTTTAGAAGATTTCTTACGATGGATGAGCTGATAAATGCATGTTGGAGTTTTGGCATAAGATAGACCGTCTCAATAGTGTCATCAAGAGAGTTGTTAAGGTATCCCAGCTGGAGTTCATACTCAAAGTCGCTCACTGCCCTAAGACCTCGAATCAAAATCGTTGCATTATGTTCTGAAGCTAGCTCGACTGTAAGATTGTTAAAACCTAAAACTGTTACATTTTTTAGATTTTTTACGGACTCTTTTACCATGTTGATTCTCTCTTGAAGCGTAAACATCGGTTTTTTATCCTCAGAGATTGCAACGGCTACTATTACCTCATCAAAAAGATTGAGTGCTCTCTCAATTATGTCAAAATGTCCGTTTGTAATCGGGTCAAAAGTCCCAGGATAGAGTGCTATTTTTTTCATTATTCCCATCTTTTATAAAGGTTGTTTTCTATGCCAAGCAGATCAAACCATTTGCCTATGATAAAATTTTCCATTTCATCAAGTGTTTGCTGCTCTGAATAGTATGCCATGACGGGAGGAGCGATGATGATGCCTAAAGCTGCTAATTTATGCATATTTTCAAGTGCAATTGCAGAAAAAGGCATCTCTCTTGGAGCTAAAATAAGCTTCTTATGCTCTTTTATCATGACGCTTGCACATCTTGTAACCAGATTGTCGGCAATGCCGCATGCTATTTTTGCAAGTGTATTCATGCTGCACGGTGCGATAATCATAGCCTCCACTCCAAATGAGCCTGAAGCTACGCTAGCCGAGATATCATTATTATCATGAAATGTTATATGCATCTCTTTATCTAAAACAACTTCAGAATTTTGCGTCATAATAAAATGTCTATCTATATTTTCCGGAAGTAGTTGTAGAATCTTTAGTCCCAAATTGACACCGCTTGCACCGCTTGATGCTACTACTATTTTTCTGTTTTTCACTCTAGCTCCGCCGCGTTACTGCCAGTAACTCTTGCTTTTAATATTTTTCCGTTATTGTTTTGAACTTTTATTATATCATCTACTTTTGCATCTTGAAGTGCTTTTGCGCTAAATATAATGTTCATGCCTTCCTTTGACATGCTCACATTAATCATGGCATTTCTTTTGACGACATCCAACGACTCGATATCGTTAAGTGTTAAAATAGTATCTTTTGGGATGTGCCTCTTAGCCTGAAGTGTAGTTTTATCTATGTTTTGAATCGGTTTTGCTCTAAATCTATCTAAAGTAATGCTCTTTTTTATATAGTTTAGAGATGAGATCTCAGACTCTTTCTTTATGCTCTCTTTGCTTACGTAAACTATGACATTCGCCCGCACCGAGTAATCAAAAAATATCTTTTTATCATCCTCTGTTTTGATATTTACAACACCGCTTTTTGATAAAAAATCACGACTTCTTATATTTAAAATATAGTTCTTTGGAAGTGTCGTTATGTGACCTCTTGGCTCTACAGAAATATCATGAATATCTATGTCTTCATAGCTTTTTTCATAATACTCTTTGATTTTTAACTTTAGAGGCAACATGTCGACAGGGCTTTTTAAAATGAAGTTTATGTAACTTTTTTTGGTTTTATAGTTTTTATATCCATGTTCGCTTAGAAGTTTTATGAGGTCTTTACCCTTTATCTTTTCTATATGAGAGTTTTTATCGATAGAGAGTATAGTAAAGTCATTTTTTGTGTCTTTTGTTACAGTAGATGCTTTTACGGTTGTGTCATCAACATAGTAAGTATCTTCGAGTTGTATATCTGCACTTAGACTAAAATATAAAAGCATAAAAATAAGAAGTTTAAAAAGCATTTATGAAGGAGATCCAATCTAAAAAATTTCCTTATTTTAACATATTATGGAATTTTAAATGTGTGTTATACTTTCGGATAAAAAAAAAGAGGATACCACGATGAAAAAAATTCTATCTGCAGTGCTTTTACTTCTACTCTTCGCAGGATGTACAGAGAAAAAAAGTGTTTTGTATATCAATAACCTAGATTTGTGCCAAGCACCTATAGCAACGCTTTATTTAAAAGAGATTGATATAAAAAACAGCTCAAAAACATTTAATATAGCTCCAGATGAGATAAGAGGTGCTCTTATAAATTCACTAAAAGAGACCAACTGTTTCAAAGTGTCTCCGTATAATAGAAATCAATCTGTAACAGATGATAATGAGTATATACTCAATGCAAAGGTTACTCTGCAGCAAACAGAAGAGGTTGTTGAAAAAAATATCTTTAAAAAAGAGAAAGAAGAGTTGCTTTCAATGGCGATTACTCTACATGCGAGCAGTGACGGCAGAAAAGTAAATGCAGGTTCAAAAAGCGAACTTCTTATAGATAAATCAAAAATTTTAGGTTTTAAAAATGAGAGAGATGTAGCAGGCGATACTAAAATAGTACTGCAAAATGCAACTAAAAAAGTCTCCATTGCACTTAGAGACGGGTTTTTAAAACTTCCAAGCAGTGACAATTAATTTTTTTAATTGAACCATATTTGGTAAAATAAGAGATATACCAAGAGTAAAGAGATGTAGCCAAATTTTTTTGGCTACACATTTAGAGTATCATTGAACGCCGTGTTCGTTGAGAATCAACATTTCATGCAAAACAATCCCCCGATAACCTATACTTCTTATAAACTATACCCAAACACAAGCAGTCAATTAGCTTCTGATACAGCTTTAGATAGCCTGTTTTACTCAAATGGTTCAATTTTTTATCGTACACAAAGTTTGAAAAATAATAAAATAAATAGTAATATAGCTGTATCTAAAAAAAGGTAGTATTTGTGAAATATTATGAACTGAAATGCATGGCATATATAAAAGTAGATGTAGTCTTTGAGAAAAGTTTTGAGGTTATCTCAAAATATATAAGTTTCTCCATGGCAAGAGGTGGGCTTGAAGAGATTCATAAAAAAGATGGATTTAAGCACTATGCGTTTGGTGGATTTTTACCATTAGAAAAAGATAAAATTTACAAAAAAGGCTCAACCTGCAACTTTACTATCCGCTCACTTGATGAAGTTTTTATAAACACTTTAGCCACTTCCCTGAGACAAAATATAGATAATGGTGATTTTTTAGTTCTCCAAACAGATAAAAAAATAGTAAACCAGTTCTTTATAAGCGAACTCTATAGTGCAACTCCCGTTGTAGTCTCCACAGAAAACGGTGACTTTTGGACTATGGAACGAAGCGGCGACATAATGCAACTACAAAAACAGCTTCATGACAACCTAGAAAAAAAGTACCAAAGCTTTTTTGGTGAAGAGTTAAAAGCACAGCAAAATTTCATACAACTGCTAGAAATAAAGAACAGAGTGCCTCAAAATATAAGAATCCATAAAGAGGGAAAAAAAGTCACTTTCTTTGGAAATAAGTTCAAAATAGTTCCAAACGAAGACGAAGCTTCACAGAAACTGGCATTTGTTGCTCTGGCATGTGGGATCGGGGAGAAAAATAGTTATGGGGGTGGGTTTTGTATTAAAGGAAAATAAGTGTGAATTAGAGGTATAGTAGCAACAAAATCTAATCTTTACATCAAACTGTGTTTGAATACATCATATGTGTCGGTTCTAAATGAAAGATATTGTTGCTAGTTGAATTGTAGCCAAATACAACTAAATACAGCTTTAATGAAATTTTTGTCTCATCACACTGTTGGAATGAAAATAATATGATATAATTTTCTTAAAATTTCTACATGGGGAAAAATATGCGAGTATTTAATAACATGGTCAGCTTATTAAAAAATATTTTATTAGCACTTTACGCCATTGTCAAACTTTATAAAGAACTGTAAAAATGGAGAATAAATGATTAAAGAGATTATGGATATTGGTAAAATTTCCAATAAATTAGGTTCTGTATTTACATTTAAAGATTTACCAAAATTTTATGTAGAGGTAACACTTGAATGGGATGGAAAAGATTTTATATTTAATCCCAATGAAACTTTGCAGCATACTGACGATACTGAAAAATATTTAGAGTTTGGTGTGCATAGAGGGAAAAAAGGGAGCACATTATATTTTTTTCCAACTTCGTTTATTGTTACCAAAAAAGAATTGACAACAGACAAAGCAAAACTACTTAAGAAATTTCACGATGGGCAAAAAGAAATCATTGCTTTTGTAGAAGATAAAGCAATCAAATTATTTTTAGAGCAAAAGTCTATGTGTCTGATTGAAAATATTGATTCTATATTAGAGTTGGCAAATATAGGATTGGAGAGAGCTAATCAGAATAAAGAAAAAAATGAGCGAAAAGATGAGAGTATTGCAATTATCGTTAAGGTAAAAAGTGACATTGAAATTGATAATGAAGCTATCTTTGAAATTTTTCAGTCTATTGAGTTTAAAAATACAGCTAAGGCTTTTGAACAAGGTTCTGCTAAAAAGAAAGAGCATATTAAAGGTATTTGCAATATCACTCAAAAAAATGATTTTCTTTATTATCCAAGCGGAAGTTTTTACTATCCATTTTCTACTGACAAAGTCAATGTCAAATATAATCTTAAAGATGACAAAAATCTTTTTGTATTGTCAAAACAAGCCTACATCGATTTTATGACGGGAACAACTTTTTTAGAGAGTTATAATCGTTTTTATTTTATGGGTTTAAACTCATATATTACGGCAACTTGTTTAAATGATAAAGTCTTAAAAGAATTTCAGAAATATACAAAAGAGGCAAAGTCAAATTTTGATGGATTATTTGATGTGGTGAGTGAATTTTTTGAATATGAAAATGAACTGTTATTGAACTTTTATTTCAATGAACCGACTAAAACAGGTAACAATATTATTGAGTACATCAAAGATGTTATACCGTCAACTTTGATTCGGAATGTAAAACTATTCAAAGAGTATAAAGAACTTTATGGTCAAGAATTTAATAGAAAGCTTGATAAATATAGTTGGCAACAACATATTTATCATATATTTTATAAAGACAGCTACAGAAAAATGAGAACAGCACTTTTTAGGAAAATAGCTTTGAACGATGAGATAGATACTCCTCAGCTTATGTTATTTATGAATGAAAGAATGCAATATGGGATTAGTAAAAAAGAAGATGATAAACAAAGATACTATTATGGAGATGTGCTGAAACATTTCATATTTTTAAATTGGATATCAAAAATTAACAAAGGAGAAAGTGCAATGAGTGAACAAGAAAAGCAAGAAGTGTTTGTAGGTAGAAGCTACGAAGAAAAATTGACCTATTTTTTACAAAATAGCAATTTAGTGAAAGATTCATCATCGATGAAAATAGGTGTTTGTGTGGGATTGGCTATCAAAATATTGAGTTGGTCTATTAATAATTACGATAAAAAATCATTGGCATTTGTAGGTAAACGAATTGAACGGAACAATCTCAATTCGGTACAACTATTTATGAACGAAGTTTTTGCAAAAACAAAATTTCATGAGTATGAAAGTTTACAATGTATTAATATCAAATTTTCTACCCAAGAATTGCTAAAACTTGATGATAAAACATTTAAAAAAGATGAGTTTATTTTTGGATTGTTTTTAGGAAGCGAGCTTTACAATAATGTAAAATCAGAAAAAGACCCAACCCCACCAAAAAATGAAGAGGAGACAACAGAAGATGACACCACAACAACAGGAGAAGAAAATGAATAAGAGAGAGTTTTTATTTTTGTATGATGCAAAAGATTGTATTCCAAACGGTGACCCATTTACGGGTGAACAAAGATACGATGAAGATACGCAACAAGCATTAGTGTCAGATGTGAGGCTTAAAAGATACATTAGAGATTTTATTGATGATAGTTATGAGGATGAGGAAATATTTTATTCTGATAAAAAAGGAAAAACTACAACTGGATCTCGTGCAATGGCACTTTCTTCTGAAACTATGAAAGTTCAAGCTAAAAAAGGTGCCTCAGAAAAAGAAGTGTTAGATATTGCAAAAAATTTAGAACAATTAAAGAATAAATGTATTGATGTTAGATTATTTGGAACTGTAGTAGCTGGAAAAGAGGGACAATATAATACTCAAGCTACAGGTGCCGTGCAATTTAAGTTATTTAATCGAACACTTAATAAAGTTTACTTGCCAACAACTCAAAATACTTCAATTATGGTGAGTGATGAGAAAAATGCACAAGGTTCTATAGCAACTTTTAGTTTTTTACCGTATGGACTTTTTAGTTGTATTGGCTATTTTAATCCAACAACGGGTAAAGAAAACGGTATTCAAGAGAGTGATTTAGAGAAGATGAAAATAGCCCTTTGGAATGAGATAAATCTTAAAAACACCCGTTCTAAAACTGGGCAACAATCAAGACTTTTGATAGAGATAGAATACAATGATGACTATTACAAAATCCCAGATATTGAATACTCTATCACGCTCAAAGATGAAAAAAAATTCAAATATCGACAATTTGATGACATTAAAAATGATTTAAATTTTACAAAATTGAGTGATTTTTTAAATCGTTCTGAAATGCTTATTCATACAGTTAAAATCTATATTGATGAATTTTCATTTTCAAAAGACTTTTTGATAGTAAGTGATGCATTAAAATCAAAAGTAAAATATTTTGCAATTAAAGGCAAAGAAACTAAAGAGCTATAAATGAAAAAACAAGTCATTAAATTTAGACTTAGTGGAGATTATGCACTGTTTAAAAAACCGTTCGCAAACAATCAACCACAGTCTTTTGTTATACCGCCTAAAACAGCTATCTTAGGACTTATTGGTGCGATTATGGGATGGAGTAAGGAGAAATATATCCAAACTCTTCCTTTTAATCAGTTTGGCTATGCAGTAAGATTATTGACTCCAAGAATAAAAAAGGAGACTGTTGGCATTAATCTGATGCAAGGCAAAAATGGAAAGTTTACTTTTAATGAAAATCCTCTCAGTCATCCATCTCCTGACCGAGGTCAACGAAGTCCAACACGATATGAGTTTATTAAAAATATTGAGTGGGAGATTTTTTTGTTAATAGATAACCAATTGATTCGAGAAAAGCTATTTGAAAGACTTCAAAAAAAGACTTTTGTCTATAATCCAAATCTTGGAATGCAACAGCTTTTTGCAAGAATAGATAGTGAAGATTTAATCGATATTGAGTTTGCAAAAGAGATAAATGATAATCTTTACACATCTTTTGATAAAAACTTGGTGAAATTTACTATCAACAAGCCTGTGGCTTTTTACAATGAACTGATTCCTGTATCTTTCAATGACGATAGAAGTTTGCCCGTGACCAAAGAGATGATTAGTTTTGTTGGGGACTATAGTCTAAAAATTACTAACAAAGATGAATTAAAAGAAAAACTTTATGCAGATGATGACAGACGACTTTATCAATTCATTTAATCTCATTTCGCACACTGAGCCTCATAGAAAGCTCGTGGTGCATCTCACAGAAGTGTATAATAAAGCTAAAAAGCGATTAGATGAGCTTGACATAAATTTTGAATTATTATCACTTTCTCAATTATACTTTAAAAAGTTACTCCAAATTACTGTGTATTGTCACGACTTTGGAAAATCATCTAGTTATTTTCAAAAGAAAATTTTAGAAGGTCTTACCAAGAGCAAAGAGGAAAAAGAAAAAAAGCTTTCAGAACATGGGCTTATTTCGGCATTTTTTGGTTACTTCATAGCAACTGAATTATTTGGTTTTGATAAAAGAGTTGCTAGCTTCGTTTTTATGGCGATTCGTTATCATCATTTAGATTTGGATAATGCTGAAGATATGCAAACGGTTGATGAACTGGCAATACAAAATGTGCTTAAAATTTTTGAGGGTGTCAAAAAAAATAGTTCTGAAATAGATGCAATTTATCATCATTTTTTAGATCTCAATGGAGCAATAGAAAATTTTGAGATTTTTTTAATAAACAATTTTCCAAAAGAACTTATTTCCAAAAAAGTAAAATTTTTTAAGTATAAAGATGAATATCAAAATAATGATATTTTTATCTTTATGCTTTTATTTTCATTACTCATTTATGCCGATAAAGAAGATGCTATTTTTAGAGATAGAATGATAGGAAAAATCAAAAGTAAATCTATCGATTCAAGTAAAGTTGATGATTTTAAATCAGAGTATTTTAATACAAGAAATCAAACACCGCTTGATAATGTAAGAGAAAAAATTTATCAAAGCATTGTGAATGAATTTAATACAGTAAAAGAAAATAAAGTATTTTTTATCAAATTACCCACAGGTGCGGGGAAAACATTGTTACTCTACAAATTAGCAATGCAACTCAAAGAAGAACAACATTATCAAAAAGTTTTTTATCTATTGCCTTTTATAACCTTGATAGAACAAAATGCCAATATCCTTAAAGATTTACTAAATTTTATGGGTATCAATAGCAATGATAATCGCATTTTTTTAGAAAAACATTCCCTTAGTGGAGAGTTTCTCATTGAGCAGAGTTCGGAAGAATACGATATAGATAAAAAACAATTTTTGCTTGATACTCTTGATAGTGAGTTTGTTGTAACCTCATTCCATCAGCTGTTTTATGGTGTTTTTAAACGAAAGAATGCCTTATTTAAACGATTCCATCAATTTGCTAATAGTATTATCTTGATTGATGAAGTACAACTTATACCACTTGAATTGATGTATCCAGTAACACAGTTTTTAAAATTTATGAGTGAAATTTTTAATTGTAAAATTATCGTAGCCAGTGCTACATTTCCTAATATCAAAAAAGAAATTTTAAACGATAGTTATACATTTAAATCAATAGATACAATATTGACACCTGAAGAGAATTTACAATTTTTTAATCGTTATAAAATTACAGTGGATATTGTTGAAAGTTATACATTTGATAAGCTATTTGCAAAAATTGATGATAAGTTACAAACAGAAAAAGATTTACTATTTAGGGTAAATACAGTAAATACTGCCAATACTATTTATGAGTATCTAACTAATAAAGATTCTAGTTACAAACAAGAAAATATTTTTTTACTTACAAGTGCTATTGCTCCGATTAATAGACAAAAAATCATCAAAGCGATTAAGTTAAATTCGTCCAAGGGTATCCAACAAATTGTTGTTGCTACACAACTCATTCAAGCAGGGGTAGATATCTCTTTAGAAGATGGTTTTGAAGAATTGGCACCTCTTGATTTAATAGTTCAATCTATGGGACGAAGAAATCGAAGTGCAGAAAAATTAAATATTGGAACAGCAGATATTATAAAAATCAAAAATGATAAAAATTTTGAAGGTCATAAAATTTACAATAATTTTGATATAGAACAAACTTGCAAAATCCTCAATAACTACCAAACTTTATCAGAACAACAAATTTATTCAGAAGGGTTATTGGATAGTTATTATAATTCTCAAGTAGAGATAAAATCTATAGACACCTATTTTAAAAAATTAAATTTTTTAGACATTGATAAAGAATTTGTTCTGATTGCTAATGCACCACTCAGTTTTAGTTTTTTTATACCGTTGAATCAAGATGCAGTCAATATTTGGAAGATATTGGTTGAGCTTGATAAAAAAAAGAGAGCTATCAAGCAGGATAAAAACTTTTGGAAAAATATGAAAGAAGTTGAAAATGAGTATTCAAAAATAAAAAAAGATGTAAGTCTTTATACGGTTAACCAAAATTTTTATTATCAGGATACAAAAAAAGAAACAGCTTTAAATATTATTCAAGATTTTGAACCTGCTTTGGGTATCTATTTAGCATCTGATGAAATTTTTGATGTTAGATTGGGACTACAACTCACACAATATGTCAAAGACAAAATAGAAGGTGTATTTTGGTAAACATCACTGGCACATTAATCTCTTATTATTTCATCTGTAAAACAAAACTATGGCTCCACGCCAACCGTCTAAACCTTGAAGACAACTCTGAAGATGTTCGCATCGGCAAAGTGCTGCATGAGATACAAGAACAAAAAACCAAAAAAGCTGAGATAAAAATCGACAATATAAAGATAGACAAGATTACCAAAGAGTATTTGGTTGAGTTTAAAAAGTCAGATTCCGATCCGGAAGCGGTGAAGTGGCAGGTGCTTTTGTATCTTTATAAACTAAAACAAAAAGGGATTGATAGAAAAGGGAAGATTGATTATCATGAAAAAAATCATAACACAAAAACAGAGATTTTAGAGCTTGATGAGCAAAATGAAAAAGAGTTGTTGAGAGTGCTTGAAGCTATAGAAAATCTCATAAATCTACCAAAACCGCCGGCGCCGAAATTTGAAAATAAGTGTAAAAAATGTGCTTATTATGAATACTGTTTTATCTAGGAGTTACTATGGCAAAAAATCACACACGCTACATCTTTAGCATGGGAGAACTCAAACGAAAAGACAACTCCATCGCTTTTAGCAACGAAAAGGGGAACTTTTATATCCCCATCGAAGACACACGGGAGCTTTATTGTCTCAATGAAGTGAGCTTTAACACGAAGTTTTTAGACTTTATCTCGCGCGCGAGAATCACTCTGCATCTGTTTAACTACCACGGCAACTACAGCGGAACTTTTTACCCAAAAGATACTTACATCAGCGGAGATTTGACCATAAAACAGTCTTATGCTTTTGTGGAGAATCGTTTGGTTATTGCAAAAAGCATCGTTTTAGCCATCTCAAAAAACATTTATGAAGTGCTTTACCACTACTACCGACACGACACAAAAGAGCTCAAACCCTATCTTGACTGGCTCAAAAACGATGTGGTAAAATTTTTGGAAAAAGAGTTAACCATTGAGCAAACGATGTTTATAGAGGGGCAGATTTGGCATAGGTTTTATGACAGTTTTAAGCACTTTTTGCCCGAAGATTTTGTGATGAATAAGCGTGTGAAAAGACCGCCTGACAACCCCATAAACGCGCTTGTAAGTTTTGGAAATACGCTACTTTATACCAAAACCATTTCGGCGATTCACCAAACGCACTTAAACCAGTCTATCAGCTTTTTGCACTCACCAAGAGAGGGGCGATTTAGCTTGAGTTTGGATTTGAGCGAGGCATTTAAGCCCATCATAGTTTTTAAAACCATCTTTGATTTGGTGGGGAGAAAGCAGCTTCAAGTGGCGAAACATTTTGACAAAGATTTGAACTTCGCGCTTTTAAACGAAGCAGGAAAAAAGATATTTATAGATGCTTTTGAAACACGAATAAACGAAACATTCATGCACCCAAAACTCAAAAGAAAAGTCTCATATAAACAGTGTTTGAAACTAGACGGCTATAAACTGATAAAACATATTTTAGAAGAGCGTGAGTTTGTTCCGTTTTTGCTCAAAGAGAAACAATGAGCAAAGACACCATCAACTACAACTATGTTTTTTTGTTTTACGACATAGCAGACGAGTTCAGCGATGTTGGTAAATACAGAGTTGCAAAAGTTTTTAAAATATGCAAAAAGTACCTAAAGCACCATCAAAAATCCATTTTCAGAGGAAGCATAAGCCCCGCAAATCAGATAAAACTCGACAATGAACTTAAAAAAGTGATAGATAAAAATCTGGACTTTATCACCATCATAAAAGTTCTAAACTCAGGAAGTTTTACAGAAAACACAATAGGCACACAAAAAAAAGAAACAGAGTCCATATTTATATAAATTTTCCAGAATTATGTAGCAAACGCACAAGATTTTTTCTGATTTTTGATAGAGATTAATCTAAAGATTTTTATAATACAACTATACACAAGTAAGCTGCTAACCTTGAGTAAAAACAACACGAAGCAATCAGATACCACCATATAAACAAGTTTAAATACATCACATGTGTCGGTTCAAGGTTTTGAAAGTAGTCATAGAGTTGTAAATTTTTCATCGTTTAAATACATCACATGTGTCGGTTCAAGTGGCGATGGCATTCCAAATTCTACCGATGATGATATGTTTAAATACATCACATGTGTCGGTTCAAGCATCGCAATTGGAGAGTTTTTAATTCCTTTAACGTAGTTTAAATACATCACATGTGTCGGTTCAAGTCCCATGCCGCTTGTTGAAGACATATATGCCGATGTTTAAATACATCACATGTGTCGGTTCAAGAGAAGTTGATGAGACTTTGACCGGTGATGAAGATTGTTTAAATACATCACATGTGTCGGTTCAAGGATTTTCAAATGCTCTTTTGGTATGTCATACTGCTGGTTTAAATACATCACATGTGTCGGTTCAAGGATTCTTTTGTAGAATACGAAAGAGAAGCATACGGGTTTAAATACATCACATGTGTCGGTTCAAGAGAGTTCTTTTGCAGGGCAATAAGCTTCAAACGGCTAGTTTAAATACATCACATGTGTCGGTTCAAGCAAATAGAGTATTCTTTATAACATCTAATAAATCATGTTTAAATACATCACATGTGTCGGTTCAAGGTATCATCTACTATTGTAAGTGTTGTTGCTGCAACGTTTAAATACATCACATGTGTCGGTTCAAGCTCGCCGTTGCACTCGTAGAAGTTTTAGCCTGCCCTAGTTTAAATACATCACATGTGTCGGTTCAAGGTTGATAATGAAACTGACCATGCATGATAGCTATATGTTTAAATACATCACATGTGTCGGTTCAAGAATTGGCATCTGTATTTTTTCAAAAATATCATAAACGTTTAAATACATCACATGTGTCGGTTCAAGTAAATTAACAAATATGTTTAAAATAAATTCTAATGTTTAAATACATCACATGTGTCGGTTCAAGCCACAGCTTTTTCATATTTTGTAAACTTAGAGTTGTTTAAATACATCACATGTGTCGGTTCAAGTTTTGCTAATTTTTTTAGCAAGGTAGGGGGGGGTGGGAGGTTTAAATACATCACATGTGTCGGTTCAAGACAAGCAAGTCTTTTGCGGATTGTGCGGATTTGAGTTTAAATACATCACATGTGTCGGTTCAAGCGGCAACTAAATTAACACACCAGTTGTATGCAAGGGTTTAAATACATCACATGTGTCGGTTCAAGCAAGCTCTTTGTATATTTCATAAGAGACTGTTTGTTGTTTAAATACATCACATGTGTCGGTTCAAGAAAAATTTGCAGATACTCCTGCGGATATCATCTTCTTGTTTAAATACATCACATGTGTCGGTTCAAGTAGCGCATAATACTCTCAAGCAGACTTCCATGCTGGTTTAAATACATCACATGTGTCGGTTCAAGCCCCCTCAACTTACCTTTTTGTTTCCCTTTTGAAAAGTTTAAATACATCACATGTGTCGGTTCAAGCAGGGTGTGAAATTTATATTTTTTAGATTCGTATTTAGTTTAAATACATCACATGTGTCGGTTCAAGAATATAAAAAATATGACATCAGCAACGCTTCTCTGTTTAAATACATCACATGTGTCGGTTCAAGTTCTTCCGCATCTGTTGTTACGAGCCACAGAAAGAAGTTTAAATACATCACATGTGTCGGTTCAAGTCATAATTTTTTTGATACTAGAGATACTGTTCTTATTGTTTAAATACATCACATGTGTCGGTTCAAGAGCTTCCCATACCGCTGTTTGCCAAAATATAATATCGGTTTAAATACATCACATGTGTCGGTTCAAGCTCGTATTTTTGCAGAAGAGTTTGGCATACAACACAGTTTAAATACATCACATGTGTCGGTTCAAGTAACTGCGTTGTACAAGACCGCTGAGTCTTTAGCCATGTTTAAATACATCACATGTGTCGGTTCAAGGTGGTTAGCGGAGAAAGTAACTGGTGTTTCTGTGTTTAAATACATCACATGTGTCGGTTCAAGTCTAATCTATATACTTATATACCTCTCATAGCGAGTTTAAATACATCACATGTGTCGGTTCAAGTTGCACTTTTTAATCCATTACCGCTTGCGATAGCTAGTTTAAATACATCACATGTGTCGGTTCAAGTAAAAATCTTCAGAACATGATATGAAGAGCTTTATAGTTTAAATACATCACATGTGTCGGTTCAAGTTAACACCATCAGAAGACCAACAATTTGTACGAGCGTTTAAATACATCACATGTGTCGGTTCAAGGAGTTCGAGACTCTAGATTATATTCAGGCTTTTAGGTTTAAATACATCACATGTGTCGGTTCAAGACAGTAAAATCGCCCGTTGACATGTTTGCAGAAAGTTTAAATACATCACATGTGTCGGTTCAAGTGGACAAAACAGCAAGAAGAATTTTCTCTCTCAAGTTTAAATACATCACATGTGTCGGTTCAAGTTATTTATGGCATGTTGCACCACTCTGTCACGAAAGTTTAAATACATCACATGTGTCGGTTCAAGCTGCATCAATGTTGTTGCGCGCTGCGAAATCTTCGTTTAAATACATCACATGTGTCGGTTCAAGGCTGGGGGCAATGCTTATGGTAGAGTAAATCCAAAGTTTAAATACATCACATGTGTCGGTTCAAGTTGGGCTTAGACGATTTTAATGATAGTCTTGATTGTTTAAATACATCACATGTGTCGGTTCAAGTAGACAACTTCCTCTATCGTACTTCATTCCGTTTTTGTTTAAATACATCACATGTGTCGGTTCAAGTATTGCAGCAACCCCAATAGCTGACGTTAGATTACTGTTTAAATACATCACATGTGTCGGTTCAAGTTATTATCATAGCGATAAATAATCCTCTTAGCGTGTTTAAATACATCACATGTGTCGGTTCAAGAATCTCCTGTTCATAACGTGCATAGGGTATTTCGGTTTAAATACATCACATGTGTCGGTTCAAGTGCTCGTTATTATGATTTTGACAAATTACCTTAGTGTTTAAATACATCACATGTGTCGGTTCAAGATCAAACATCTCTACATCGCTAGAAGTTCTTGCTAGTTTAAATACATCACATGTGTCGGTTCAAGAATCGAAGAGAGAGCCAGACAACAATCTCAACAGGGTTTAAATACATCACATGTGTCGGTTCAAGTAACAAAAGCAATATTTGAGGCACTGCCGGACTAAGTTTAAATACATCACATGTGTCGGTTCAAGTTTTTTACAACCACAAGGCTGATAACCATTTCCATGTTTAAATACATCACATGTGTCGGTTCAAGTTCCTTTTATCTATGTGTATTAGATATTTGTTTTCGTTTAAATACATCACATGTGTCGGTTCAAGAGCACCGTTTCCACAAAGAGTGTTCTTCCCGTTTTCGTTTAAATACATCACATGTGTCGGTTCAAGTATAGACTGAGGAGTCTTACAATGTTTACTTACAAAGTTTAAATACATCACATGTGTCGGTTCAAGCGTTCCATCTGCTTTTAATCGAGTAAGGTTAAATGGTTTAAATACATCACATGTGTCGGTTCAAGCAAGTTGTTCGGGTTGTATAGCTCCTGATGTTATTGTTTAAATACATCACATGTGTCGGTTCAAGATGTCGCAGGCGATAAGAAACGGGGACTTGATGCTGTTTAAATACATCACATGTGTCGGTTCAAGGGTACAACCGGAAGCGGTAAATCTAATCTTATAAGCGTTTAAATACATCACATGTGTCGGTTCAAGAGGCTCTCTTGATTTACTCACTTCATAAGCACTAATGTTTAAATACATCACATGTGTCGGTTCAAGTTAATCGAATAGGATTTTTTTCTTTAATTGTAAGGTTTAAATACATCACATGTGTCGGTTCAAGTAGTGCCAAACCTTGATTTATCAATCTTACTAGGTCGTTTAAATACATCACATGTGTCGGTTCAAGTAAGAAAAATAGCGGTCTGGAAAAATCAACAAGCCATAAAATAAGGTATTCTAGACTCTTTTTCCAACTAAAATAAATTAACAATAAATTTTTAATGAACTATCGTTAAACCGTTTATTTTAGCACTTTATATCAAAAAACTCAATCCTCTTGGTAGGAAAAATTTGGTATATGCATCAAACGTACAAACTCTTACTAAGCATTTTCGATATAAATCTTCACGTTTTAGAGAGTTTAATGGTGGCAGAGTCTTATATTGTTTCAGTATTTATGATAAAAAAAAGAGATATTTTTGGAGAGATTTAGTATCACAAAGAACACATTAAAGAGCATAGAGACAATTTAGCCAGCCTAGATAGAACTAACTATTTTTTATGTACATATATGAGCTGCTTAAAGTTCTGTAATTGTTGTTAAATTTTAGTTAAAAGTTGATTTTGAAGTTTTTTTAAATGAAGAAAGAAGGGCTTTTAAAGCTCGTAAAATAATTGTGGTACCTGCGGGCGGACTCGAACCGCCACAACTTGCGTTAGCGGATTTTGAATCCGCCGTGTCTACCATTTCACCACGCAGGCTTAAGAGCGAAATAATAGTGACTTATTGCTTAAATTTAAGTTATGCGGAAGTGATTTTTGCCGATATAGTTGAAATGGAACTTATATTGCTTAAGTGAAATATAATAAACTTGTCGGAGGTGCACCGTGAGAGTTACAAACAGTATGTATTACAGAAATATATTTGGCAAAAGTAATAGTGATATAAGTCAGCAACTTTTTAACGTAAATAAACAGATAGCTTCTACATCAAAAATTCAGTATGCACAAGATGATGTACGGATATTTTCTGAAACAATGAGGCTTGATAACGAGATTACGGTACTTAGCCAGAGTAAAAAAAGTTCTGAAAGCGGTTATAAGATTTCAAATCAGACGGACGTAATTCTCAACGATTTTGAAGATAGTCTAGATCGTATGAAAACACTTCTTGTACAATCTGCGAGTGCATCTCAAAACGATGCTTCAATGGATGCCGTAGCAAAAGAGTTGCGAAGTATAGAAGTGCATTTAAAAAATCTGGCGAATACATCCATAAATGGGCAATACCTTTTTTCAGGATCTGCTATTGATACAAAGCCGATAGCAAGCGACGGCACTTACAAAGGTAATGACAATGCACTGAATGCTTTTACGGGCTCAGGTGTTGTACAGCAATATAACATAAGTGGGTCTGAACTCTTTCTAGGTGAGGAATTGGCTCAAAAAAAAGAGATATCTACCAATATTGTAAATTATAGTTTAACGGCAAAGTATCCTGAACTAAAAGGTGAGAATATCGACGCGAAGGATGAGATTATTACCTCAGCCAGCACTATTCGCGATTTGATGGGTGATACGGATGATATCATAGACGCTAACAATGCAAAACATCACTTCTATGTTAGGGGAACTTTAAGTGACGGTGTCGCTTTTAACAAGCAGATATCTATGAAAGATGACGAAAGCGTTGATGAACTTTTATCTCAAATAGGTGAAGCATACGGCAATACTCCGGATTTAACGGTTGTCAATGTAAAGCTTAACAGCTATGGACAAATTGTCATAGAGGATAAACTAAAAGGTTCTAGCAAATTGGATTTTCATATGGTCGGAGCTACAGACTTGGACTATAGCGGGTTTCCTGCTGTTGATAAAGCAGATATTATGAATGCATCAGCTTATCATGTTGCAGAGCTAGGGAAGATTGAGAATTTAATAAGCGGTGAGAGTAATTTTGGTAAAATCATGAATGGTACAAGTTCTGCCATACATTCAAACTTATATATAAAAAATTTCGTTCAATCAGATTTTACTCCTGCTAATGAGTTTGAAAATAAACTAGTAAGCGCAAAATTTTCAATGAGTGCACCGGTAGCTTTTGGTGAGACTCTATCTATGGGAATTGATAACGGGGACGGCACTACATCAACCATTACTCAAGCTTTTAATATTGATGCCGCAACAACTTATAATGACTTAAAGGCTCAAATTGAAAATACCGGTAATTTTTCGGTAACTGTAAGCGGAGACACTATTACGCTAAATACCACATCCAAGGGTATAGCAAAAGGTGTTGCGATAGGCAGTAATTTAACAAGTGACAATCTTGCCGTGACAACAAGCACCATTACTTCCAATAAGACAATTTTAAGCGATATGCAAAATATTTTTTACGATGATACAAGTTTTAGCAAGGATGGCTCAAAACTGACATCCAATGTACCTCAAATAGTTAAAGATACAAATGCATTTGCAACGGCTTCAACTAAACTTTTTGAAGTTGCTGATATAACACAAAATAACGCAGGAACTCTTGGCGGTACATCTCTAAAACTTTCAGGAGTAAGTGTTCAAGGCACAGCGTTTGATGCACAGATAGATCTTAAAAGCACGGCAAATGGCGGTTCTACTTTTTCACTAGACGGCGGAGTCACAAACTATACTATATTTAATATGGAAAACCCAAGAAGTGCAATAGATGCAGATGATATGACATATCAGCAGCTCATGGATGTTATGAACATGGTTACGACTTCTCAACTTCCTGTTCTGCCAAATCACGCGGCATCTTATGATAGTGCCATAGAATCATCTAATCAATATGCTAAAACATACTTAACTTATGACGGCAAAATAGAATTTAAAGATATGAATTCTACAGACACTCATGCCGACATAGCTCTTCATGACGCAAATAGCGGAAATTTCTCGACGCTTGGAGCGCCGTCGGTTATGGCATTCAATGCTAATAACGCGATTACTACAAGAGACCCAAAAACAGATTTTTTTAAATCCATAGATGAAGCGATCAGAGCAGTTGAAGAGCATAAAGTTTATCCTGATGGAACTACCGGTTCTCCAAGGAGTATAGGTATTCAAGAAGCTATGCAGGTTATCGATGATCTTAATGTACATGTATCGAGGATTCATGCAAAAGTCGGTGCTCAGTCTAATGCGCTTGACGTATCGATACAAAGAACGGAGATGCTTCAGATTAGTTCTATTACACTTCGTTCTTCAGTTATTGACACGGATGTTGCAGAGTCGCAGCTTATGTTGTCTCAATTGAAGTTAAATTACGAAGCAATGCTCTCAACTGTCGGTAAAATATCACAATTGAGTTTAGTAAACTATCTCTAAGATTATTTCAAAAAATCCTTTATAAAGCATTTTTTGTTATACTTCATTTTTATTATGCCAGGGGAGTTTCTTCCTTTAGGCTATACCTATTTTGATAGATTTTTTTGAAATAAAAAAGGAAGTTGCAGTTTGAAAGATGCCCTATATATAATAATTTTTGGTCTATTTATCTATTTTGGATTTGCAACAGTTTTTGGCGATACTGCGTTAATGGGAAGTTACGGCGCTTCTTTTGCATCCTATAATCACAAATATTTCGGTTATATTTCTTACATTTATATATTTGCTTTTATGATTCCTCTTTATATTTTCTATAAAGACAGCGAGTTTGATATAAGAAAATTAGAGTTGCTTATATCTTCGTTTTTAGCATTTTTTTCTTCTCTTTTGGCTCAGGCAATGATTGTACAAAATGATTTACGTGGGGAAATTGGTGCAGGATTTGCCGATTTTCTATCTCCATATATCGGGACATTCGGGCTTTGGACATTTTGGCTGATTATCACGTCTGTTTCGCTGGTGATTCTCGTAGATAAAAATGCACATGAGATAGTAGATGCTTTTTTAAAAAATATTAAAGATATGTTTTCAAAAAATAATACATTTACTCTCAAAGAGATAAAAATAGAGAGTAAAAGTAGAGATTTTACAGATGTCGCAGAGAAAAAAATAGAACAAAAAAGCAATAAAATTATTGCACAAGAGAAAAAAATAGCGCCTATTATGCAAGAGACCGTAAAAGAGGTTGAAGAAGAGATTGACGTACCGACATATTTAAGAAAAGAAGAACCTCTTAAGCCTAAATCGCAGCCATCAAAAACAGTACAACACAATATTATTGAGCTAGTTCAAGAGATAAAAGAGCAAAAAAACGCCATAGTCGTTGAAGAGCTCGAAGAGAATGCAAAACTGCTCGCTTCCATAGAAAAAGGAGCGGTTGAGAAGCCTAAAAACTTCACTCTCCCCTCAGTTGATTTTTTACAAAAACCAAACAATAAGGCTCACAGTGTTGATGAGAGCGAATTAGACGGCAAGATAAAATTTCTTATAGAAAAACTGGCACACTTTAAAATAGACGGTGATGTAGTAAGAACTTATGCAGGACCTGTTGTTTCAACATTTGAGTTTAAGCCTGCCGCAAATGTAAAAGTTTCAAGGATTTTAAACCTTCAAGATGATTTGGCAATGGCGCTAAGTGCGGAGAGCATCCGTATTCAAGCCCCGATTCCGGGAAAAGATGTTGTAGGTATTGAGATACCAAATGCAACCGTAGATACTATATACTTAAGAGAGTTGCTTGATAGCAAGTTGTTTAAAGAGTCATCTTCGCCTCTGACTATCGTTTTGGGTAAAGATATTGTAGGCAAACCTTTTATAACCGACCTTAAAAAACTTCCGCATCTTCTCATCGCAGGAACAACGGGAAGCGGCAAAAGTGTGGGTATTAATGCCATGATACTTTCTCTTTTATATAAAAATTCACCAGATCAGCTCAGACTTCTTATGATTGACCCAAAGATGCTTGAATTCTCTATTTATAACGATATTCCACATCTCTTAACTCCTGTTATAACAAAGGCTAAACAGGCGATTGTAGCTCTGAACAACATGGTTTATGAAATGGAGAGACGATATTCTCTCATGAGTGAAAATAGAACAAAAAACATAGAGAGCTATAACGAAAAGGTTAAAAAAGAGGGCGGCGAGCATCTTCCTTATATTGTTGTTATTATAGACGAGCTGGCGGATTTGATGATGACGAGCGGAAAAGATGTGGAGTACTCCATCGCGAGACTTGCACAGATGGCAAGAGCTTCCGGAATTCACCTAGTTGTAGCAACTCAACGACCTTCTGTCGATGTTGTAACAGGACTTATCAAAGCAAATCTTCCGTCTCGTATATCATACAGAGTAGGGCAGAAAGTAGACTCTAAAATCATACTAGACCAACAAGGTGCAGAGTCGCTTCTTGGCAAAGGCGATATGCTTTTTACTCCTCCGGGTTCAACGGGACTTGTTCGTCTTCATGCGCCTTGGAGCACGGAAGAGGAGATAGAAAAAATCGTCAACTTCATCAAATCGCAAAGAGCGCCTAACTATGATAAGCGTTTTTTAATTGAAGAGAGTGAAAACAGTTACTCTTCATCTGGTGATACTTACGAAGAGCTAGACCCTCTCTTTGATGAGGCAAAAAATGTTATCTTAACAGATAGAAAAACCTCGATCTCATATCTTCAGAGAAAACTTCAAATCGGTTATAACAAATCTGCAAGACTTATTGAACAGCTGGAAAATGAGGGGATACTCTCTTCGCCAAATTCAAAAGGTATCCGCGATATTCTTTAATGGCGGTTCCATACTTTATCTTTAGCAAATTTGCCAACTCATTTAGTGTACATGTAAAGAATTTGGAAGAGCTTCGCGTAGAGCAAATTCGAGATATAGAGGCTTTTGTCAATGCAAGAAAAGGGATTTTTGATTTTAACTCCTATACATTTGCTATTCAAAAAAGATTGGAATTTAGCGAGTTTGTTTTATTAATAGAAAAAAGCTCCATAAATGCAATATGTCAAGAGCAAAGTTCAAGTTCACAACAAAAAAAGAGAATTGAGTATGGAAAGTATAAAGGAATGTGCTACTCAGAAATTCCGGACACTTATCTTTTATGGCTAAAAAGTAACTATATCGGTAAAGATAGGGATACGATAGAAGCTGAATTGAAATTTAGAGAACAGTAGTGTTACTAAAATAAACAATCTTGTAAAAAAATCCAAAATTAGTGTTTATTTTTGTAACACATGAAAAATCTCCTTTACTTATTTAGTTATAATTTTCCATATTTAAAACACAGGAATAACAATGGCATTTATAGATGAGTATAAAACGCATATAGCACAAAGAGAAGAGTTGGGTGTTCCACCATTGCCGCTCTCAGCAGAGCAGACTGTAGCACTTGTTGAGATGATTAAAGCCGGTCAAGGCGACATGAGTCAAAATGTCGATCTTCTTACAAACCGTGTTTCACCTGGTGTTGATGATGCGGCATATGTAAAAGCTGCATTTCTAAATGATGTTGCATCAGAGAAGATTAGCATAAGTGCTATTTCAGCACCACAAGCTATAAAAATGATGGGCATGATGCTTGGCGGATACAATGTTAAACCTATGGTTGAAGCACTTACTTCGAAAAACAGCGAAGTTGTAGAGTCTGCAAAAGAGGCACTAAAACATACTCTGCTTGTTTACGATGCATTTAATGATGTAGAAGAGTTATATAAAGCAGGAAATGCGGCAGCCGTTGAAGTTATGAATTCATGGGCAAATGCTGAGTGGTTTACTTCAAAACCGTCACTTCCGGAAGCTATGACTCTTACTGTATTTAAAGTTGCCGGCGAGACAAATACGGATGATTTATCTCCTGCATCTGAAGCATTTACGCGTTCAGATATTCCACTTCATGCAAACTCAATGCTAGTTGCAAAGATGGATGACCCAATCAACACTATCAAAAAACTAAAAGAAAAAGGTCACCCAATTGCTTATGTAGGCGACGTTGTGGGAACAGGAAGTTCAAGAAAATCGGGTGTCAACTCTGTTCAGTGGCACATGGGTGAAGATATAGATGGTGTTCCAAACAAGCGTACGGGCGGCGTAGTTCTGGGAGGAATCATCGCTCCTATTTTCTTTGCTACATGTGAAGACTCAGGCGCACTTCCTTTAGAACTTGATGTTGCAAATATGGAGATGGGTGATGTTGTCACAATCTATCCATACAAAGGTGAAGCGCATAAAGATGGTAAATGTATCGCAACATTTAAACTAAACCCAAATACAATCGTTGATGAAGTTCGTGCAGGCGGTCGTATTCCGCTTATCATCGGACGCGGTTTAACTGCAAAAGCAAGAGGTGTTTTAGGACTCGGTGCTACAGATATATTCTTAAGTGCAGAGCAGCCTGCTGATAGCGGCAAAGGTTATACTCTTGCACAAAAAATGGTAGGTCGTGCTTGCGGTATGGCTGGTGTTCGTCCTAACATGTATGTTGAACCGATAACATCAACTGTCGGTTCTCAAGATACAACAGGTCCAATGACTAGAGATGAAGTTGTAGAACTTGCGGCTTTAGGTTTTAGTGCTGATCTTGTTATGCAGTCATTCTGTCACACTGCGGCATATCCAAAACCATCAGATGTTATTATGCACCACACGCTTCCTGAATTTATCTCTAAGCGTTCAGGTGTAGCACTTCGCCCGGGTGATGGAGTTATCCACTCATGGTTGAACAGAATGGTTCTTCCGGACACTGTGGGAACGGGAGCAGACAGCCATACACGTTTTCCAATCGGTATATCGTTTCCGGGAGGTTCAGGTATCGTTGCATTTGCAGCTGTAACTGGAAGTATGCCGCTTACTATGCCTGAGTCTGTTCTTGTAAGATTTAGCGGAGAACTTCAACCGGGTATCACGCTTCGTGACTTGGTAAATGCTATTCCTTATCAAGCTATCAAAGAAGGACTTTTGACGGTTGAGAAAAAAGATAAGAAAAACATTTTCAATGGTCGTATTTTAGAGATTGAAGGTCTTCCGAATCTTAAAGCGGAGCAAGCTTTTGAACTCTCAGACGCATCTGCTGAGAGAAGTGCGGCAGCATGTAGCGTTCTTTTAAACGAAGAACCTGTAATTGAGTATCTAAAATCAAACGTTGCTCTTTTAGAGTCTATGATTGAAGCTGGATATGAAGACAAGAGAACGCTTAAACGTCGTATAGATAAGATGAATGAGTGGCTGGCTAATCCAACACTTATGAAGCCTGATGCTGATGCTGAGTATGCTGCTATTATAAATATAGATCTCAATCAGATAAAAGAGCCGATTTTAGCTTGTCCAAATGATCCGGATGATGTTGCGACTCTAAGTGAAGTTTTAGCAAGCAATCGCCCGACTAAAATAGATGAAGTGTTTGTAGGTTCATGTATGACAAATATCGGTCACTACCGTGCACTTGGTGAAGTTTTAAGAGGCGAGGGCGCAGTTCCTGCACGTTTATGGGTTTGTCCTCCTACAAAAATGGATGAGAAACAACTTACGGAAGAGGGTTACTATGCTATATTTGGCGGCTCAGGTGCAAGAACTGAAATCCCGGGATGTTCACTCTGTATGGGAAATCAAGCACGTGTTGCGGATAATGCTATAGTATTTTCAACTTCAACGCGTAACTTTGATAACCGCTTAGGAAAAGGCGCTCAAGTTTACTTAGGTTCTGCAGAACTAGCAGCAGTTTGTGCGATGCTGGGACGTCTACCGAGTGCAGCTGAGTATAATGAAATCGTACCTAAGAAAATAGCCGGCAAAGAGGCTAAGATATACAAATATCTAAACTTTAATCTCATAAAAGATTACAAACTTTAAAAATAGGGTGCAGAGATCTTCTGCACCGTATATCGCCGCTTTCACTACTTCGTTAATTAATATTTTTATTTTTTTTAGTTACAATCATTTAAAATTATTCTATATAAGAGATGTAAATGCAAAAAATATATAAATTTGCGGTGTTAGTTCTGTTTTTGATAGGCGGAACTATATTTTTATTTAACAATTTTGTGGATAATTATAATCAAGAGATTCAAAAGATAGAAGATAAGTTAGACGGTGTTGAATTTGCACAAAAAATACAGAAATTTATATTAAAACTCCAAAAATTAAGAGGCTACAGTCAGTTTGACGAGATCTCTTCAACTGATTTGAATTGGAACATTATACAAAACAACGTTCAACTAATAAAAGCTGATGTCAATAAAGATATATTTTTATTTAAAAAATTTGATAAAACTTATCCGGAACTCTACGATAGCGATTATGACCACATCATAAAAGAGATTGAGAGTCTTTTGCAGAGTTCTCAAGATGATAAAAATTTACTTTACCAAAGATATACGTATATTATTGAACAGTTAAAAGATAAGATGTACTATCTTGGATTTAAGTCTAAACTTCTTTTGGAATCAGATAGCGATAAATATTTTCTTATAGAAACTATGCTTAAGCATATACCAAATTACATAGAAACTGTCGGAAAAATCAGAGCTAAAACAACTAAAGCTATTTTGGATAAATATACAGATGATGAGCTGAAATATTCTCTTCAAAATAACTGCATGGTGTGTGATGAAAATGCAAAACTTATCTATAAAACAATAAGTGAAATAGATGAGGATGATAAAAAAACAAGATTACTCTCTTTGCTTGAAAATGTAAACAGCGAGACAAAAAAAGTCCGAGAATATGTAAAAAAAGCGTTTATCTCCGATCATACAGATGTTGACGCACTCGATTTCTTTTCGGTAGCTACAAGCGTAATTGATAAATCTTTTGAGTTATACAGTGCCAACTCTGAATACTTAAGCCAAAAATTAAATGAAAAATTAAAAGTTTTAGAGAAAACAAAACTCTATGGAACCATCATAGGTGCGGTAGTTGTTCTGTTTATAATCGTAACCATTATATCGATGATAAGAGGCTACATGCTCTATACCCGCAGCGAGAATAAGATAAAAAATAATTTAACATCTATTATAGAGCTTAAAAATGATCTTGAGAAATGTAAAACGATTGCTGAAATATCATCCTCTTCACTCTACTTTTTTGCCACAAAATTGAATATCGTTCAAGGCGCGATATATCTATTTAACGAAGAGAACAATAAGCTATATCTTGCATCTTCGTATGCTACAAATGAGATGAAACCGATTGTTGAACTAGGAGAAGGACTAATCGGGGAAGTTGCCGCACAAATGCGACATATTCAAACATATTTGAGTGATGATAAAAAGAGATATTTTGGTATAGAGTCCATAGTAATAGAGCCTACAAGCCTGTGTACGATTCCGCTTATAAGCTATGATAAGATATTCGGTGTTTTGCAACTTGGTTTTATTAAAGAGAATAAAGTGGTGCATAATGATGATTTTGCCTATTTTATAGATATGATTATCGGCTTCTTGCGTGATGCAAAATATTTGGAAATTAATAAAAAATATATAGAACTTATAGATAAACATGTAATTACGTCAAAAACAAATATAAAAGGCGTTATTACCGATGTGAGCGATGCCTTTACAAAAATTTCAGGATATTCAAAAAAAGAGATTATAGGAAAATCACACTCCATTATTGCACATCCGGACACACCAAAAGAGGTGCACAAAAATTTATGGAATACTATTCTTAGTGGAAAGATATATAGAGGAGAGATTAAAAATCTTAACAAAAACGGTAAAGATTATTGGATAGAAACAACAATTACTCCTCAAATGGACAAGTACGATAATATTTTGGGATTTTCGGCAATAATACGTGATATAACAGATAAAAAAAGGATAGAAGAGTACTCAATTACTGATGCTTTGACGGGACTTCACAATAGACGTTTTTATGATTCAAATTTTATTAAAGAGTACAAAATTTCCAAACGAGAAGATAAAAATTTAGTTTTACTGGTTATTGATATAGACTTTTTCAAACAATATAATGATATGTATGGACATCAAAGAGGTGATGAAGTATTAAAGTCGGTATCTTCTTCAATGAAATTATTTTTTAAACGGGCAAACGACTATGTTTATCGCTTAGGCGGTGAAGAGTTTGCTATAACTTTTTATACAAATAATCCAAAAAATGCACTTGAGAGAGCAGAAAATCTGCGTAAAAATATAGAAGATCTTAAGATAGAACATAAGGCAAGCAGTGTATCAAAATATGTTTCTATATCTATCGGGCTTACTTTTATCGCTAAAGAGTGTATCATGGAACCTGATGAGATATATAAAATTACTGATGAAACACTCTACAGAGCTAAAAAAGAGGGACGAAATAGAGTTGAAGTAACAATCTCTTAATCCCTTATAATATCAAATTCCAAAGGAAATGACGGAGTAAAAATAGATTTGTTTACATGTTGATTCTGTTTTTGATGTTTAAAATTAATTTGAATTTTATTTTCAAATTCATCCAAGTAGGAGATTGACTCTATTAAAGATCCATTTTTGATAATAGTAAACTTTGAATCTTTATAGTGTGTTAAATATTTGTTCTCGGAAATTTTTTTAGCATTGGATATCATTTTAAAAAAATCAAAATTTGACTCTAATGTTCTAACAATAACCTGTTCTATCTCCGGTTCAACGATTGTTACTTCGAAATCATTTATATATACATCTTTTTTTACGGGTTTCGTGTAGCTCCATTTTGCATTTTGAGGTTTTAATGCGGTTATTTTGCCGTTATAAACCAATGTTTTATTTTTTTCATCAGTGATGCTTTGAGTAAAATCCGCTTCAAACGAAGTAATGTCATCTAATGATGCAAATAGCTGTATGCCTGTAAATATAACTAAAAAAAAGTATTTCACTTTTATCCTTTTTTTAAAAAATTATATCCAAGTGACCGTTTACATATTATTTAGTATTGAGATTTAAAAAAATCATATCTTAATTTATGCAAAGTATAATTATATGTGTGATAAAATAAAAAGAAATTCAGTGGCAGCCACGCAAAATGTGCCTGCCTATAATAAGGTTGCGGATGCTACAGGCATTAATCGGTAAGATTTTCGGTACTTCAAATGATCGTGAATTAAAAAAATATTATAAGATAGTTCAAAAGATAAATGCACTTGAGAGCAAGTATAAAGTTTTAAGTGATGATGAACTTAAAACCGCTTTTGCAGAGGTTAAAGAGAGTGTTTTGTCCGGTGAAAAGAGTCTAGACGATGTTTTAGCAGACTCTTTCGCTATAACAAGAGAAGCGAGTATCAGAACTCTAAATATGAGGCATTTCGATGTTCAGCTTATCGGCGGAATTGTTCTGCATGAGGGCAGAATCGCCGAGATGAAAACCGGTGAGGGTAAAACGCTGGTAGCAACTTTGCCGATAGTTCTCAATGCAATCAGCGGCAAGGGCGTGCATCTTGTAACGGTAAATGATTATCTAGCTTCGAGAGACGGAAATGAGATGCGTCCGCTTTATGAGTTTTTAGGCTTTAGCGTTGGCGTTATCTTAGAAAATATGAATGATTCCTCTTTAAAGAGAGAAGTATACGGTTCTGATATAACTTATGGAACAAATAACGAATTTGGATTTGATTACCTAAGAGACAACATGAGCTACTCTCGTGAACAGATGGTTCAAAGAGGTCACAACTTTGTTATAGTCGATGAAGTTGACAGTATTTTAATAGATGAAGCTAGAACTCCTCTAATTATCTCTGGACCGACAAATAGAACGCTTAGAGATTTTAATGACGCAAACTCAATCGCACTTAAATTGGTTAAAGATGAGCACTTTAGCGTTGATGAAAAAGATAGAACCGTTCTTCTCACAGAAGAGGGCATTACTAAAGCAGAAGAGCTGTTTAAGGTTGAGAATCTTTACAGTCCCGAAAATGCTTCACTTTCGCATATCCTTGATCAGGCACTAAAAGCAAACTATTTATTTGAGAGAGATGTTGACTATGTTGTAAATGACGGAGAGGTAGTCATCGTAGATGAGTTTACAGGTCGCTTGAGTGAGGGTCGCCGTTTTTCAGAAGGTTTACATCAGGCACTTGAAGCAAAAGAGGAAGTAGAGATAAAAGAAGAGACGCAGACCTTAGCAGATATCACATTCCAAAACTATTTTAGAATGTACGATAAACTTGCAGGGATGACGGGAACTGCTCAAACTGAAGCATCTGAATTTGCCCAAATATACTCTTTGGATGTTATATCAATACCTACAAATATACCTATTACCAGAAAAGATCTTAATGACTTGATCTATAAAACTGAGAGAGAGAAGTTCGAAGCTGTTATAAATACTATAAAAAATCTCTCAAAAACAGGTCAGCCGGTTCTTATCGGAACTGCTTCTATAGAAAAATCTGAAGCATTGCATGAGTTGCTTAAAAAAGAGAAAATTGCTCATACCGTTTTAAATGCTAAAAATCACGCGCAAGAGGGTGAAATCATTAAGGGTGCAGGAGCTAAAGGCGCAGTAACGATTGCTACAAATATGGCAGGACGCGGAGTTGACATTAAAGTCAATGATGAAGTAAAAGCGATGGGCGGTCTCTACATCGTAGGAACTGAACGACATGAAAACCGACGTATCGATAATCAGCTTCGTGGACGTAGCGGACGTCAGGGTGATGCAGGTACTACACAGTTTTATCTCTCATTAGAAGATAATCTTCTTCGTATTTTCGGAAGTGATAAGATTAAAAGCATCATGGAGAGACTCGGCGTTGAAGACGGTGAATATATAGAATCAAAAATGGTAACTCGTGCTGTCGAGAAAGCTCAGAAAAAAGTCGAGAACATGCACTATGAAGGTAGAAAGCAGATTGTCGAGTATGATGATGTTGCAAATGAGCAGAGAAAAATTGTTTATAAATTTAGAAATCAGCTTCTTGACCCTGAATTTGACATCTCGTCAAAAGTTAATGAATTAAGAGCCGAATACATAGAGCATATTTTAAATAGCTGCGGTATTTTTAACGGTGGTTCAAGAGAAGATTTTAATCTAGAAAAAGTTTTAAAACTGCTTCATGAAGAGATTAATATAGAACTTGAGATAGGCGAATTTGCTTCGTTAGAGTATGCAGAGTTGCTTGATAAAGTCATACTAAGCGTAAAACGAGCTTATGATGAAAAAATGAGTGTTCTTAATGACGGTGTTTGCAGCGAGATCGAGAGAGAGCTATACTTAAAAGAGCTTGATAGTGCATGGAGAGAACATCTTTATGCTATGGATAATATGAAAACGGGTATCAGACTAAGAGCATACAATCAAAAAGATCCTCTGGTTGAATATAAAAAAGAGAGTTTCAACCTTTTCACAGAACTTATATCCGATATAAAATTTAATACTATAAAAACTCTTCAAATTATTAGATTTAGGGTTGAAGATCCCCAAGAAGAGGCTAAAAGAGTTGCCGAGCAGCTAGACATTCAGAGAAAAATAAAAGAGGCTGCAATACAGTTTAATCTTTATCATAATGAAGAAGAGAACAGTATAGAAAAAAAGGTTTCCAGAAATGATTTTTGCCCATGCGGAAGCGGGAAGAAATATAAACAATGCTGTGGAAAAAGCGGTCCGAAAAAAGGTGTATTTGCCTCTTGAAAACATCAATTGTTCCATATCTGGTAAAGAGATTTTTACGATTCGATAAAGAGCAGCCTTTTATTTTTCTATCTGCACTCTTAGCATTTTTAGGTATATCACTCGGCGTGATGGTGCTTTTGATAGCTATGGCACTTATGAACGGTTTTGATAATGAGTTTAGAAAAAAATTAACCATAATGAACTATCCTCTAACGATAATTCCTAAATTTTACGGAGCAGTAAATGATGAGCTGCTCTCAAATTTGGAGTCAAAGTTTCCAACTCTGAGTTTTAGTCCCTATGTTCAATCTGCGGTAATGGCTAGAAGTGGTTCAAGACTGGAAGGCGGCTATATTTTCGGTGTTGATTTTAAGAGAGAAGCCAAGGTAAACAGCGTACTTAAAGAGGCGATAAAAGATAAAGATTTTGATAAATTTGACGTGTTAGTCGGTAAGACGTTAAGAGATGAGTTTGCTCTTTTAGAGGGCGACAAGTTGATGTACATATTCACTCATGTAGAACCGGGAGGAATGTCCGTTACTCCTAAAATCAAGAGATTTAACGTAAGTGCAGTTTTTGATTCTGGACTATCTGCTTATGATAAGGCCTATAACTATACAACTCTTTCATCACTCCAAACAATAATGAGTTTACCTCAAGACCACTACAGCGGGATTCATATCTATTCAAGTAATCCGCAAGAAGATATACTCAAGATTAAAGAACTTCTTCCAAAGAGCGTCTCCATAAAAGGGTGGTGGGAAGAGAATGTAAACTTTTTTGCTGCCCTTGAGCTAGAGAAAGTTTCGCTATTTATCGTGCTAATGCTTATTATTTTAATTGCGGCAATAAATATTATCTCTTCGCTTCTTATGACTGTAATGAATAGAAGGAGCGAAATAGCACTTCTCCTTTCTCTCGGTGCCACCTCTGCCGAGATCAAAAAAGTATTTTTATATTTGGGTATTGTTATCGGTGTGAGCGGTATTTTAGCAGGAATAGTTCTTGGCATGAGCGGTTTATGGGTGCTAAGTACATTTGACATAATTCACCTGCCAAAAGATGTTTATCCTACATCTACTCTGCCGCTTGATTTGAGTGTTAAAGATTTTCTGCTTATCGTTTCTGGAGCATTTGTAATCGTTGTTGTATCCTCTTTTTACCCTGCAAAAAAAGCAAGTGAAGTGGATATTTTAACAGTTTTAAGAAACGAGTAGAATTTTTTTACTTATTTCTTATCATCGTCAAAGAATTCAAACGGATACATAAGCGTTCTTTTAATAATATTAAAGGGCGCTGCAGCTATATCTTTGGTTACTTGAGTATTTACGTCTGGATTCTCAAGAGCACCGCTTAGCTTTAACGTGGTAGATATATTTTCTCTGCCTAGTAGGATGTGTCCTATAAACGGTATTTTAGAAACCGAACTTCCAATACCGGTTATTAAACTTAGATCCATATTGATACTGTTATTTTTTATACTTGCTTCACCAAGCCCCACAATTTCAATCTCTTTTGACTTCAGATAGATGTCGTTTATTTTGTAGATCTCATCTTTGTATTTAAAGTTCATATATGCACTTTTTGCAGCAATTCCGTTTTGGTTATACCCCGGAAGAGAGAATGTAACTAAAGAGGGAACGGTATTTACAAATGCAAGAATATTATTTAAAATTTTATAATCAAGAATAGTTGTATCTCTTACATAAAGAGTACCGCTATACTCTTTTGTTGAGCCGTTGATGTAAAACTCCAAAAAGCCGCCTTTAAACTTTGAGAGTGAAAAAAGTTTTCCCATAAACTCATCGTTAAAATTTTCTCCATATAAGTTTAAAACATCATCATACAACTTGAGAGTCGCTTTTCCTTGTTTATGTGTAAGTTTTGCGTTAAGTTCTTCATTTATATATTGAAGATTAATGGTGTCCGAGATTATATGTCTATTTTCACTTAGATATAAATAGGAGTTGTTTGCTTCAAAATAGATATCTTTGCTCTTTTTTTCTTCCTCATCTTCTGTGCTGTTTTTATCAGCAACAAAGTTTAAAATTTCATCCAAATTTATACCGATATCGGCTGTTTTTATATGTATATCATCTTCTATTTTTACATCAACCAAATCATTTATTTTAAGGCTGACTTCCTTGCCTTCTTCATATTCTCCGTTAATAGTGTAGTTTTCTAAAGGAGTGTTTTCTATAACAAGGATTTTATATTTATAGTCTGTATTAAGAGAAAATTTCATTTTTGCTTCATCATTTTTTTTATAAAGGACAAACTTTCCGTTTGTAAGATTATACTTTTTAAGGATATTTGAGTGCTCTGTAATTTTATCTATTGAGTTTAACTCTATCCTCCATCCGTCATTACTAATCAGGTAATTAAAATTAAACTCGTCACAGCGTATAGTGGTGCTGTTGTCTCTATTTTCAACAAAAAGTCGTATGTTTTCACTATTTTTAAAAATTTCGCCGAAATTGTCATTTTCAAAATCTATATCTCTAAGATCAACCGACATGCTTGAATCAGCTACATTGAATTTTATGCTTATCTTAGAACTTAAAATATTTTCAAAATTTAAAGAGAGATTTTTAGCTTTAATTGCCTCAGGTGTAATATCAATTATAAAATTATCGAGTGTTGCTTTCTTCTTTGCAACATCCAATTGAATCGGTTTTGCTGAAGAGAGCGTAAACTTGTCGGTATCATATAAAAGGTTAAGAGAAGATGCTTTTTTGTCCAGCAATATATCAAGATAGCTAAACTTTGAGAGTTCAATATTAAGATTGGCTTTTTTAGAATTAAAAAATATCTCTCCAGATACAAGAGCAGATAATAGATTTGGAGACTCTATGGCAGTGAGCGGAATCTTTGCTGCAAGCTCTTTTATGTCAAAAGGTATTTGCATTGCGTTCACATGTAGCGTCTGCCCTTTAAGACTCCAAGTAGACTCTTCTATGGTTATATAATCCTGTTTCGGAGAGATAACATAAGTTGCAGAGAGAGCATCTTCGTTTTTTAAAAGCTTGAAATCACTCTCTTTTACCTCTATAGTGTCAAATCTAAATGCCAGAGCGCCGCTTGACTCATTTGCATCAAAATCAAGATCTACGTGAGAAGTTGCAATATCACCATATTTTGCCACCATATTTTTTACTTTTACATCATAGTTGTTTAAAAATACATGGGCATCAGATATATCAATATCCAGACCCAAATAGTTTATCTGAGCCTCTTTTGCATAAAAATCGCCGACTGCTTCTACGTCTAAAGTGATAAGATTTATATCTAGTGTAAGATTTGTATCGACTGCACCGCTATTTTGGATAAATGGCAACTTTATCTCATATCTCTCAAGCAAAGAGAGCAGATTTTTATTGACTTGACCTTTAAATAGCAGGTAGAGTGTCAATAGCTCCTCTTTTTTTGAAAAATCAATTTTTAGCCAGCTTTTATCAAGAAAAAAGTTATATGAGTAGGCATTTTGCGGTTTTATGTAGAGTACACCTTCTTTAAACTCTAAATCAGTTTTAGTCGTGCGAACCGAGTCTACCTTTTTATCGTATGTATATTTTAAATCGTTAGCTACCGCTTTTGCATATAGATTTAGATAAGCTTTATCTAGATTTTTATACTCAAACCAGCCGTAAAGCGTATTAAGCGAGAGGCTAGACATCTCTATAGCATCATATATCCAGTATTTAACATTCGGATTTACATTAAAGAGGTCTATTATCTCTCTTGTATTTTTTATATTTTCATCAGACTCTATTTTATATGAGAGTTTATGTCTATCGCCGTGGGCAAAAAGATGAAGTTTTGTATCGTCATGTATAGTTATATTTAGCTTTGTACTCAACTCAAAGTTATTTTTTGCATCAAAGATAAGATCCCCGTCTAGTTGTATATTTTTATTTAAGTCTCTAAATATATCAATCTTTAGATGAAGCAAATTATCATTTGAAAAAAGTGAACTATATAAAATAAAATCTGATGAGGAGATGGAGAGACTTTGTTGATTGTCAATATACTCAAATGTATATTTTGTGTCACCAACTGATATATGTTCGATAAATATATCCTCAAACCAAAGTAGAAACGGGAGTGTAGTGCTTATCGAACTAAGTATTTTTTCATATGCAACTTCAGAGTCACTACTCTTCTCCTTATTTGCAATATGAATCTCGTTTGCAATGAGGCTTACCTTTTCATCCCATTTAATGTATAATTTCTCGATTTTAACATTTTGGAAAGATATAGAATCTATATATATTCCCTTTTGTAGAACTATAAATGAGATAAAGAGTACTAAAAATATGAAAGAAAAAATACTAACGAGTATAAATTGGATTTTTGATATTGCATTGATAATTATGCTGTCGTTCATCTACTACCTAAATAAGCCTATTAATTCCCCCAAAATCATATATGTTTCTAAAGGTTCTATTAGCAAGATTATAACACAAATGCAAAATAATAATTATGATGTAAGCAAACTTGATGCATTTTTACTGAGAATTATAGGTTCTCCCCAAAGTGGATGGATAAATATCGGATCCATCCGCAACACCAGAGGAGATTTTTTATATAAACTTACAACTTCAAAAGCTGCATTGCAAAGTGTTATATTGATACCGGGAGAAACAACACACATATTTTTAGATCAGCTCGCAACTTGGCTTAATCTCGATAGAGATACCCTGCAGAGCGAGTATGAAATGCAGTCGCAATATCCTGAGGGGGTCTTTGTTCCAAATACATACAGTATACCAATAGGTATAAGCGAAAAACTTATAATCAAGATTTTACTAAGTGAATCGTTATCTCAAATGAAAAAAGTCTCAATGAAAGTTTTTGGAACATACAATGAGAAAAAATGGTTTCATTTCGTAACATTAGCATCTGTTATTCAGAAAGAATCAGCAAATATAGAAGAGATGCCGCTTGTAAGTTCAGTTATTTACAATAGATTGAAACTTGGCATGAAACTTCAGATGGACGGTACACTTAATTATGGTAAATATTCACATGTAAAGGTAACTCCTCAGAGAATAAAAGAGGACACTTCTATCTATAATACATACCTGCACAGCGGCATTCCAGAGCATCCAGTGTGTACTGTAAGCATTGATGCCATTAAGGCTGCAATATTTCCTGCGAAGAGTGATTATCTATATTTTATGAAATCAAAGGATGGAACGCATGATTTTACGAGTAACTATTCTACACATTTAAGCAATATAAAGCGTGTAACCAAATGAAACATATTCAAAATAAAACTTAATAGTTGAGTAGTCTAAATACATATTATTTATCTTAAATGGTAAGATACACCTTGTAAGTTTTTATCAGAGAGTGTTATCTGAGTAAAAACAGTAAAATATTAACCAAGGACGAAAGATGTCAAAAATTATTTGGTCGAAAATAGATGAAGCACCGGCTTTAGCAACTTATTCACTTTTACCAATCGTAAAAGCTTTTGTAAAGGATGCGGGTGTAGATGTAGAGTTGAGTGACATTTCACTCTCAGGAAGAGTTATTGCTACATTTTCTAGTGTATTAAAACCGGAACAAAAACAAGTAGACGCTCTTGGCGAACTTGGTGAATTAGTTCAAGACCCTGAATGTAACATTATAAAGTTGCCAAATATTTCAGCTTCAATTCCACAGCTTAAAGCTTGTATAGCTGAGTTAAAGTCTCAAGGTTATGATCTTCCTGAATACCCAGAAGATGCAAAAACTGATGAAGAAAAAGCGATTAAAGAGAAATACTCGACTTGTCTTGGTTCAGCGGTTAATCCTGTTCTTCGTGAGGGAAATTCAGACAGACGTGCAGCTGTAGCAGTTAAGAACTTTGCTAAAAAGAACCCGCACAAACTAAGAGCATTTAGTGAAAATTCTAAGGCATATGTTGCACATATGTCAGGAAACGATTTTTATGAAAATGAGCAGTCTGTTATTAAAAGTGGCAACTCAAAAGTTTCTATTAACTTAAACGGTAAGCTTTTAAAAGAGATTAATGCGGTTGATGGCGAAATCCTAGACGGTACTTTTATGTCTGCGAAAGCATTAAGAGCTTTCTATCAAGAGACGTTAAACGATGCAAAAGCTAAAGATGTTCTTTGGTCATTGCACCTAAAAGCAACTATGATGAAAATCTCTGACCCTATTATGTTTGGTCATGCTGTTGAAGTATTCTTCAAAGATGTATTTGCTAAGTATGCAGATGAGTTTAAAGCTCTTGGTATAAATCCAAATATGGGTCTTGGAGACTTATACAAAAAGCTTGAAAAATCATCTAAAAAAGCTGAAATAGAAGCTGCTATTATGGCAACTTACAAAACTCAGCCAAACATGGCGATGGTAGATTCTGACAAAGGAATCACAAACTTTCACGCTTCAAATGATATTATCATTGATGCTTCTATGCCTGTTGTTGTTCGTGATGGCGGAAAAATGTGGAATGCTGAGGGTAAAGTTCAAGAGTGTGTTTCTGTAATTCCAGATAGAACTTATGCAACTTTTTATGAAGAGATAGTTAATGATTGTGTTAAAAACGGTCAATTTGATGTAACAACTATGGGTAATGTCGCAAATGTCGGTTTAATGGCACAAAAAGCTGAAGAGTACGGCTCTCACCCTACAACTTTTGAGATTTCTGAAGATGGTCTTGTTGAAGTAGTTGATGAAAACGGTGTTGTTTTAATGAAACACAATGTTGAAAAAGGTGACATCTGGAGAATGAGCAGAGCAAAAGATGCTGCTATCAAAGACTGGATTAAACTTTCTCACGAGAGAGGTGTTTTAACAGGAAGTCCGGTTATTTTCTGGCTTGATACTTTTAGAGCACATGACGCTAACTTAATTAAAAAGTTGATGACTTATTTACCGGCTCATTTGGCAAAAACTCCAATTGAGTATGAGATATTAGCTCCAAAACAAGCTATGAAATACTCTTTAAGAAGAGTAAGAGCAGGGCTTGATACGATTTCGGCTACAGGAAATGTTTTAAGAGACTATTTAACAGACCTTTTCCCGATTTTAGAGCTTGGAACTTCTGCAAAAATGTTATCAATCGTTCCACTTTTATCAGGTGGCGGCGTATTTGAAACAGGTGCAGGCGGATCTGCTCCAAAGCATGTTGAGCAGTTTATGAGTGAGGGTCACTTAAGATGGGACTCTTTAGGAGAATTCTTGGCACTTGCTGAATCTCTAAGATTTATTGCTCAAAAACATAACTCAAAAGAGTTAGAGGCTGTAACAGAAGCACTTGACGTTGCGAATGCAGGTTATTTGGATAACAATAAATCTCCGGGAAGAAGCGCAGGCGAGCCTGACAATAAAGCTTCACACTTCTTTGTAGCACAATACTGGGCTGATGCTTTGGCAAACCAAACTAAAGCTCCATCTATTGCGGCTAAATTTGCTCCTGTAGCAAAAGCTTTAAAAGAGAATGAAGCTAAGATTATGGAAGAGTTGATGGCCGTTGAAGGCAAAGCTCAAGATATCGGCGGATATTATAGACCAGATGATGTAAAAGCTGATAAGGCGATGAGACCGTCTGCAACGCTTAATAAAATTATTGATAGCATCTAATATCAATAGAAATAGATAGAGAATTTTCTCTATCTATAATATATTTTTCTTTTTTTATGGAACTTTTACAGCTCTATAAAAAAGGCAAAAATGTCTTTATATGTAATGTTTTAGAAATATACTAAACTCATTTGTGATAGCATTATGTTTTTAAGTATATTTAAGTAATTCATTATAATTTTATCTCAAGGAGTACGAATGAATCAGGGAAAAAGAGTAGGAATAGTCGGTGCCGGAAATGTCGGTGCAACGGTAGCATACTCTCTGGCAATGCTTGGTTCTTGTCATGAAATAATTCTTCGTGATAACAAGATAGATGTTGCTAAAGGCAAGGCGCTTGATATGAGTCAAGCTGCTGCAGCCGTAAGAAGTCATACGATAGTAAGCGTTGCTGAAGATATGTCGGATTTGACTAACTGTGATGTGGTAGTCGTAACTGCAGGAAGCCCGAGACTTCCGGGTATGAGTCGTGATGATTTGCTAATGATTAATGCAAACATTACAAAAGATGTAATTGCAGGAGTGGCTAAATATTCTCCTGATGCAATTATAGTTATGGTTTCAAACCCACTAGATGCTATGACATATGTTGCACTTAGAGAGAGCGGTTTTGAGAGAAGTCGTGTCATTGGAATGGCAGGAGTTTTAGACAGTGCTAGAATGGCAAGTTTTATTCAAGAAAAACTAGGCTTCGGAGGCGGTCAAATTCGTGCTTCGGTGATGGGCGGACATGGCGATGACATGGTTCCTCTTCCCCGTTATTCTACTATTGCCGGCATTCCTTTGACTGACCTTTTAAGTGCAAATGAGATTGATGAGATTGTTGTGCGCACTCGCAATGGCGGTGCTGAGATTGTGGGTCACTTAAAAACAGGTTCGGCATATTATGCGCCTGCAAGATCTACGACTATTATGGTAGAGGCGATTTTAAAAGATACAAAGCAGATTTATCCATGTGCGGTTTTTTTAGAGGGTGAGTATGGTCACTCTGATGTAGTTTCTGGCGTACCGGTTATGCTTGGAGCAAACGGAGCTGAAAAGATTATACAAATATCTCTTGATGAAGCTGAAAAGAAGATGTTTGAAGGCTCTTGCAACTCTGTTAGAACTTTGATTGATACATTAAATAAAAATAAATTTTTTGATAAAGGGGAGTAGAAGTTTGAGTACGCGTATAGAAAAAGATACAATGGGAGAGATTGCGGTACCGATAGATGCGTATTGGGCTGCACAGACTCAAAGATCAATTGAGAATTTTGCAATCGGCGAAGAGAAAATGCCTTATGAAATTACAAGAGCGTTTTCATACCTAAAAAAAGCGGTTGCCCTTGTAAATAAAGATCTTGGAAAACTTGACGCAAAAAAAGCAGATGCAATCGCACAGGCTTGTGATGATATGTTGGCTGGAAAACTTGATGGTGAGTATCCGCTAGTAGTTTGGCAGACAGGTTCAGGCACGCAGTCAAACATGAACAACAATGAAGTTTTAGCTTCTCGTGCCACGGAAATTCTTGGCGGTGATTTTAGAGTTGAGAAGCTTATTCATCCAAACGATGATGTAAATAAATCTCAAAGTTCAAATGATACATACCCGACAGCTCTTCATGTAGCGGCAGTTATTGCGGTAGAAACTCGTGTTTTACCTGCGATTGCGAAACTAAAAGCAACTTTGACTGAGAAGTCGGTTAAATTTGACTCGATTGTAAAAATCGGCAGAACTCACTTACAAGATGCTACACCTTTAACTCTTGGTCAAGAGATTAGCGGTTGGGTTGAAATGCTAAACAAGTGTGAAAAAATGGCTAAAGATTCTCTTGAGGCTGTTCGTGAACTAGCCCTTGGCGGAACTGCGGTTGGAACGGGTCTTAATGCTCATCCAGAGCTTGGAGAGAGAGTTGCCAAAAAACTAACAGAGCTTACTGGACATGATTTTGTAACCGCTCCAAACAAGTTTCATGCGCTTACTTCTCATGACGCTTTGGTTTACGCTCACGGTGCTCTAAAAGCACTCTCGGCAGATATGATGAAGATAGCAAACGATGTTCGCTGGTTGGCATCAGGTCCTAGATGCGGAATAGGGGAGATTACGATTCCTGAAAATGAGCCAGGTTCTTCCATCATGCCCGGTAAAGTAAATCCTACGCAAAGCGAAGCGGTAACTATGGTTACATGTCAAGTTATGGGAAATGACACGACAATCGGTTTTGCGGCAAGTCAGGGAAATTTTCAATTAAATGTATTTAAACCTGTAATTGCGTATAACTTTTTACAATCATGCCGTTTGTTAGCAGATTCTATCGTTTCATTTAATGATAATTGTGCGGTAGGAATAGAGCCGGTAGAGGATAAAATAGATTTTTATCTCAACAATTCACTTATGCTTGTGACTGCGCTTAACCCTTATATCGGTTATGAAAATGCGGCAAAAATAGCAAAAACGGCACATAAAAATGGTTCAACTCTTAAGCAAACAGCAATAGATTTAGGTCTGCTGAGTACTGAAGAGTTTGATAAATATGTTATACCACAAGATATGATTTCACCCAAGGCCTAAAGGACAGTGCAGAAAAAAACTAAATTTTTTTCTGTCAAAGCATAACTAAATTTAAAGAAGGAAAATAGATGAATATACATGAATATCAGGCAAAACAAATTTTTGCTAAGTACGGCGTACCGACACCAAAAGGGCTAATGGCAGAGAGCGTAGAGCAAGCGGTTGAAAATGCAAAGGTTCTAGGCGGACCTGTTTGGGTTGTTAAAGCTCAGATACATGCTGGAGGTCGCGGACTTGGCGGCGGGGTTAAACTTGCTCGTTCAATAGAAGAGGTTGAAAAACTTTCTCGCGAAATTCTTGGAATGACTTTGATAACTCACCAAACAGGACCTGAGGGCAAACTTGTTCAAAAACTATATATCGAAGACGGTGCGGATATCAAAGATGAGTTATACCTTGGCGTTGTTCTTGACCGTGCACGTGAGATGCCTGTAATCATGGCTTCAACTGAGGGTGGTATGGCGATAGAAGATGTTGCACATAACACTCCTGAGAAAATCATCAAAATCGCAGTTGATCCTGCTATCGGTTTTCAAGGTTTTCATGGAAGAGAGCTTGTGTTCGGTTTAGGAATTACAGATTCAAATGAGCAAAAAAAACTTATAAGTTTTGCTTCAAAACTTTATAAACTCTACATGGAAAATGATGCAGAGATGATAGAGATTAACCCTCTTGTAAAAACTGGTAGCGGTGAGTTTCTAGCACTTGATGGAAAAATGGGATTTGATGATTCAGCTCTTGGGCGTCATCCTGACATCGAAGCTATGAGGGATATAAGCGAAGAAGATGCTGATGAGAGAGAAGCTGGAGAGTATGGTCTTTCTTATGTTTCATTGGATGGTGAAATCGGTTGTATGGTAAACGGAGCAGGGCTTGCAATGGGTACTATGGATACTATTAATTATATGGGCGGAACTCCTGCGAATTTCCTTGATGTTGGCGGAAAAGCAAATGCTGAAACAGTTGCAAAAGGTTTTGAGATAATTCTTAAAAACCCAAAAGTAAAAGCAATATTTGTAAATATATTTGGTGGAATCGTAAGATGTGACCGTATCGCAAACGGTATTTTGGAAGCTACAAAACTTGTAGATGTACATGTTCCGGTTATCGTTAGACTTGACGGCACAAATGCGCCAGAAGCGGCAGAGATTTTAAGAAATGCAAATATCGCAAACGTTATAGCAGCTACGGATTTGGCTGACGGTGCTGCAAAAGCAGTAGCAGCTGCAAAACAAGCTAAGTAAGGAAAGGTTTTTATGAGTATATTAGTAAATAAAGATACAAAAGTAATCGTTCAAGGTTTTACGGGTAAAGAGGGTTCTTTTCATGCTGAACAGTGTTTGGCATACGGAACTAAAATCGTAGGCGGTGTAACACCAAACAAAGGCGGAACTGAGCATTTAGGTCAGCCTGTATTTAATACTGTAAAAGAGGCTGTTGCATCAACCGGAGCTACTGTTTCTATGATATTTGTTCCGCCTGTGTTCGTTGCAGATGCGGTAATGGAAGCTGCAGATGCAGGAATCGAACTTGCTGTTATCATTACAGAGGGTGCACCGGTAAGAGATATGCAGGCTGCAAAAGCTTATGCGACTAAACATAATATGAAAACAATCGGACCAAACTGTCCTGGTATTATCACGGCAGAAGAGTGTAAAATCGGAATTATGCCGGGAATGATTTTCAAAAAAGGAAATGTAGGACTTATTTCTAAGTCAGGTACATTAACTTACGAAGGTGCAAATCAAGTTTGCAGAGAAGGTTTCGGAATATCTACTGCGGTTGGTATCGGCGGAGATCCGATTATCGGTCTTTCATATAAACAACTTCTTCCGATGTTTGAAGCAGACCCAGAGACTCATGCAATCGTTATGATTGGTGAAATCGGCGGAGATCTTGAGATTCAAGCGGCGGCATATATAAAAGAACATATTACAAAACCTGTTGTTGCATTTATTGCAGGACAAACTGCACCCAAGGGAAAAAGAATGGGTCATGCCGGAGCTATTATAAGTGGTGGAGCAGGGACTGCGGCTGAGAAGATGGCAGCTCTTGAAGCGGCAGGCGTAAAAGTTGTCGTGTCACCGTCTGAAATAGGTAAAGCGATAGCTGAAGTTTTAAAAAAGTAAATTTTACTGTGTGTGAGCCTCAATAAGTAACAGTTTTGTTGTTTATTAGGCGTTAATAACACAATTTAGAGTGATATTAATAAAAGTTAGTTAATCTGTTTGTGAAAAATAGGTTTCGCGCTGTAATTATTGTTACTAAATGTAACAAAACTGATTTAAAAAAATTGAAAATAGGAGTATAAATGGGAACTTTTCAAACTGTAAATCCAGGTAATCAACCGGTATGGGTGAACACAAGTAACTGTAAAGCATGTGACATTTGTGTATCAGTGTGTCCTTCGGGTGTTTTGGGAATGGTGTATGAAGTTACTTCTACACTTGGAGCGATGATTTCAGTTCAGCATCCGGAAGCTTGTATCGGCTGTATGGAGTGTGAACTCTCATGTCCTGATTTTGCTATATATGTAGCAGATAAAAAAGATTTTAAATTTGCAAAACTGACTGATGAATCAAAAGTGCGTCAGGCTGCAGTTATTGCAAATAATTATATGTCACTTAGTGAAAAAGGAGTTAAATAATGGCAAGAGAAGTAATCGGAAACGGTAATGAGCTAGCTGCAGAAGCTGCTATTGATGCCGGTGCTAGATTTTTTAGTGGTTATCCAATCACTCCATCATCTGAAGTAATGCACGTTGCATCTGACCTTTTACCTGAGGTTGGCGGAAAATTTATTCAAATGGAAGATGAGATAGCAGGTATTTGTGCGGCTTTTGGTGCTTCAATGAGCGGCGTAAAATCTTTTACTGCAACTTCAGGACCGGGAATTTCACTTAAAGCTGAGCAAATCGGTCTTGGTTTTATTGCAGAGATTCCTTTGGTTATTGTAAACGTTATGCGCGGTGGTCCATCGACTGGTCTTCCGACTCGTGTTTCTCAAGCAGATATCGGTCAAGCACAGTATCCGACTCATGGAGATTATGCTTCTATTACTTTATGTGCAGGTAGTTTAACAGAGTGTTATACACAAACTGTTCGTGCCTTTAACTTGGCTGAAAAATATATGACTCCGGTATTTATACTTTTAGACGAAACAATCGGTCACATGCACGGTAAAGCTGTTCTTCCTGATTTAGAGGAAGTAAAAGCGAGTATTGTTAATCGTGCAACTTTTGACGGTGCGCCGGCTGATTATAAACCGTACGATGTTCCTATGAATAAACCGGCTGTATTAAACCCGATGTTCAAAGGTTATAAGTACCATATTACAGGGCTTCACCATGGACACGAAGGTTTCCCTACAGAAGATGCTGTTCAATGTGAATTTAATATCGAGAGACTTGTAGGTAAAATTAATACAGTCGCAGCAGAGAATGACGGACTTGATGATCTGCCTGATTATGAAGAGTATATGTTAGATGATGCAGAAGTTTGTATTATAGCTTACGGTTCAATCGGTCTTGGAGCTTATGAAGCTGTAAATAAACTTCGTGAACAAGGTATCAAAGCAGGTATGTTTAGACCAATATTACTTTGGCCGTCACCTGCAAAAAGAATTGCTGAAATCGGTGCAAAATTTAAAGATAAAATCTTTATTACAGAGCTAAACATGGGTCAATACTCTAAAGAGATTGAAAGAGTTATAAAAAGAAATGATTTTACTACATTATTAAAAGCAAACGGTCGCCCGATAGCACCTGCTGAGATGGTAGCAAAAGTTAAGGAGATGATGTAATGGCATTCAATTATGATAAATATTTACGCGTAAATAAGATGCCGACACTTTGGTGTTGGGGTTGTGGTGATGGTGTTATCTTAAAATCGACTATTCGTGCTATTGAAAAGATGGGCTGGGATATGGATACAGAAGTTTGTGTCGTATCAGGTATCGGTTGTTCAGGTCGTTTTAGTTCATATATAAACTGTAATACAGTTCATACTACTCACGGTCGTACTATGGCTTATGCTACGGGAATTAAGCTTGCAAATCCGCATATCAACGTAATCGTTGTTGCAGGTGATGGCGACTCTCTTGCAATCGGCGGTAATCATACGATTCATGCATGTCGTAGAAATATTAACCTGAATTTTATTCTTATTAATAACTTTATTTACGGTCTTACAAATTCACAGATTTCTCCAACAACTCCTCAGGGTATGTGGTGTGTATCTGCACAAAACGGTAACATTGACCCGACTTTCAATGCCGCAAACCTGGCTATTGGAGCAGGGGCTACATTTGTTGCGCGTGAAACTGTAAATGATCCTAAAAAACTTGAAAAAATGTTAGTTAAAGGTTTTGAGCACAAAGGCTATAGTTTTATGGAAGTGCTTTCTAACTGCCATATTAATCTTGGACGTAAAAATAAGATGGCAAGCGCAATGGAAAATCTTAGCTGGATTGATAGTATTACCGTATCAAAGAAAAAATGGGATGAACTTCCACCTGAAGAACAGATGAATAAACTTGCAACAGGTATTTTAAGAGAAGTTGTACAACCGGAATACACTGACATGTATGAAGAGGTAATTAAAGCTGCTCAAGGCAAGCGTGGTAAAATCACACAAGCTGATTTTGCGAAAAAGATATAGGAGCCTGATATGAGAAGTTCTTTAAGATTTACCGGTGTTGGCGGTCAAGGTGTTTTGCTTGCGGGCGAAATTATGGCTGCATGTAAGATTGAAAATGGTGGAAATGGTTTAAAAACTGCGACTTATACATCTCAAGTTCGCGGTGGTGCGACAGTTGTTGATATTACTTTAGATGATGATGAAATTCGTTATCCATACGCAAATGAAGGTGAAATTGATTTTATGCTTTCAGTTGCAAATGTAAGCTACAATCAGTTCAAAAGCGGTGTTAAACCAGGTGGAACAATAGTTGTTGATCCAAATCTTGTTCATCCGACTGAAGAAGATCGTAAAAAATGGATTATCCATGAGATACCGATTATTACGATTGCAAAAGAAGAGGTTGGTAATGTTATTACACAGTCTGTTGTAGCATTGGCGATTACAAATACAATGACAAATGTGCTTGATAAGCAGTCTTTGATAAATACAATGCTATCAAAAGTTCCTGAAAAAGTTCATGCCGCAAATAAAAAAGCGTATGAACTTGGCGAAAAATATGCTAAAGAAGCTATGGCTAAATAGTTTTAGTTTTTCAGGAGCAACCTGTAAAAAGGTTGCTCTTTTTTTAAATACGTATTTAATACTAAATAATATCTATAATATTATAAAATATTAAACTCTAATGCTTTCCCAAAAGAATTCTACATGTTTTTCAAATTGAGTAGACAAATTTGTGGTAGAGCCACCATCAAATCTCAAAAGCGTAATCTGAAGTCTAATGTAGAAGAGGGTGGATAAAAATTCATAAGCGACCATCATAGGATCCGCAGAACGAATCAGGGAGTTTTGCATCATTATAAAAAATACTTCAGATAAAATCTTTATATTTTCATTATGAAATTCATTCATAAACTGCTCTCTAAGCTCTCTATTTTGAAAAAGCTCTATCATGAGCAGTCTAAACATATTTTCGTTGTTTTTATCAAATGTAAGAAGTTTATACTGCATCGCAAACTTCTGTAAAAATGCTTTTCCTTTTAACGCCGACTCTTTCATATCGCCATCGTTTTGAGAGAAGGGTGTCGTAAAAATCTCTTTTGCAACGCACAAAAATATCTCCTCTTTGTTTTTAAAATGATTATATAAAGCGCTCTCTCTAATTCCTACTTCCGAAGCTATTTTTCGCACGCTTGTAGCTTTAAATCCATATTCCGAGAAGAGGGCTGATGAAACTTTTAATATCTTTTGTTTAGTACCTGTTGTTTTTTTATTTGTCGTATTTTCGGACATGTGTCAACCTTTTTATTATATGAACGAATGTTAATGTACGTAGAATTATAAATGAACAGTTGTTAATTTAAGCTTATATAAAAAGAACATTTGTTCATATAATATTTATATTAGCAAGCCTATAAATGAACAGTTGTTCTTTTGTTAAAAAAAGAGATACAAAGGAATAATTTTGTACAATTTCGAAGGTACAACAGATAGCGGCTTGATGTATTTCAAGAGGAAAGTCCGAGCTGCTCTAAGACAGTGTTCCATTTAACTAATGGCCGTGGTAACGCGAGGGAAAGTGCAACAGAAAGTTAAACTTCCGCTTTAGGGCGGTAAAGGTGAAAGGGTGGGGTAAGAGCCCACCAGTCTCTATAGCAATATAGAGAGCTTGTAAACCCAACATGGCAGCAAGAAACAGATGGTCAGCGTCTTAAGGGTGAGATTATGGTAGAAATATCATGATATTGCTTATGCTACTGTTTCGCTAGAGTTACTATGTAAATAGTAAAGTAGATTAATGCTATCAAAACAAAACTCGGCTTATAGTTGTACCTATCCACTACAAATACCTATTTATAGGGCTTAAATAGACATATTATTTTCAGCCGTGACCGCAACGTGACCAAACAAACAAAAATTAGCACCCAAATTAATGTTTTTAGACTGTATTACACTTGCATAATGCTCTAATTGTCAAACGAACTGCTAAACTAGGCAGTTAAGAAATCACAAAAAGTTATATTTTGATTTTTGAACCTTAAACTAATAAATTAGTTTTGCTAAACTTTAACTTCATGTTGAAATAGGAGGTTTAGTGT